>Ga0172380_10000146_pt1 | contig 149407 bp, 171 predicted proteins | sample Leawe162metaG_FD_119747 | JGI IMG/M metagenome (GOLD analysis project Ga0172380, IMG submission 119747) | Leachate microbial communities from a municipal landfill in Southern Ontario, Canada - Leachate well 162 metaG | ecosystem: Engineered > Solid waste > Landfill > Unclassified | place...
AAGTCTGCCCTCCAAATGGAGCTTTAGCCACCTCTCTCGTTCAGTGGCTATCAAGATATCTGTATTGTGTGTCATATTCTCCATATCTTTGCACTGTCAGATATGATTGTACATATTACCTTTGGGTATTGACTTTGTATCTGTTTGTGGTATCATTGAGAATGTAATGCCACGATGTGTGGCGTTTTTGATTAAATGGCTCTGGATGAGCCTAGGTTCTTTGAAAAGGGGTGCGACATGCTGAAGCGTTTTTTCGGTCTATTTTCGGGGCGACAATTGAGTATCTCGTCCGGTCTTGGGGAGAAATCGCCAAGGCAGAAAGCGAGCAAGCTAGCATTGCTGAACAAGAGGCCGCAAGGCTTCTTGACGAAAGGGAGAGAAACTCTCTTTGAGGGTCTTGAGTCGCGATGTGTGCCGTCGGTGACGGTGGGGGCGGTGGAGTACGGGACATGCACGGTGAGTGTCGAGGGAAGGGCGCCGACGGCGATTTATGTTGAAGTGCTGCCGTCTGGTCAGACGACCCTCACTGCAAATCAGGGCCGTAGCCAAACGACCGTCAATCTCGGTCACGGCGTCTCGACGGTGTATGTGAGCGGAGACGACGGGTTGAGCAACATCACCGTCGTGACGAAGAATGCGTGGTTCACGAACTTGTGGGTGTCTTTGAGTGGAGGAGGCGGCAAGAACAAGCTGTCTCTTGAAACTGACGGTCCGGGTGCTGTGTGGGGTGGAGATGGTCCCGACACGATCCGTGTCGTTTCGCGCGGGTACGCATCGTATCCTGAGGTGATGGCTTACGGAAATGATGGGAATGACAACATCATCGGAAGCGACGGCACCTACATGAATGGAGGGAATGGGAAAAACACCCTGACCATTGAAGGGTCGGGGGCGAAGTTTAGCTCCCTGACTTCTTCTGGAACGGACAAGGTGGTGGTGAAAACTGTCGGCCCTACCGATGTGTATCTGAGCGGGCAGACCGCCTCCGTGCTGTCTCGGTCATCGAAAATCAACGTCGTCATCCCGCCGCATTTCGTTGGCGAGGTGAAGTGGTCCGGCCAAGCTCCAGCGCAGACGGTGGCATACACCGACGGCAAGGAGTTGTCGCCGAGTGTCCTTAAGATTCTCAAGGCCTCGAAGTGGAGCACCGTCATGGTGGTCGACCCCAACAGCGGTTGGAAGGGTTGAACCACGACTAGTCAGTTCTTTAGTTCTATATTCCGCCCGGGCAACTTACGTTGCCTGGGCGGTTTCTTTTTGCCAACTTTACTGAATAATAAAATGTGTTATATTTCTACCCGGCGTGTTCGTTCTATTCGTGTTCTTTTTTGAAGGGGTCCAGCATGTCTCACGGCCTGTCTCGTGTTTCAGGGGTTTCTGGTCGTAAAAAAACCATGTCTCAGCCGGAGCGAGATTTTCTCGCAAGACTCATTCGGTTGGTTAGGAAATATGTGAGGGAACGAGAGAGGACGGTTTTCCGTTCTGATGGGGAGGACAAGGAAAGTAAAGAAAGTTCGGCTGTGATTGCGGAATTCATGCGTTGTTTCCGTCAAGTGGCGTGGAGCCCTGTGAGGAATTCTTACAACAAGTGTTTCTTGGAGAAGATCGTTAAGTCCATGCAACCGGTGTCTGATCGTTATCCGTTCAAGGTGTTTTTCGAGTCTGCTCGAGACAGGCTCGCATTTCTACGTCGTCATCGGGCGTGAACTGTCTCGGGGACGCCTACCTTGAAATGGGGCCGGGCGCGAGCTTCCGCTCGCGCCCGGCTATTTTTTTTGATATATTTTCTTTATGTTAGAAAAGTATGACTATGTTGTGCCACTAGATCTAGTGGCTACTGAGCCGGCTAGTCCAAGAGATTTTAGTAGACTTTTTGTTTATGATACTAAAACTGGCAAAATAGATTTTGATATTTTCAGAAATTTGGAAAAATATTTGCCAGAAAAATCTTTTTTTGTTTTTAATGATACAAAAGTAGTGCCGGCTAGAGTTGATCTAAAAGATTTGAAGGGCGATGAGAGAGAGTTTTTGATTTTAATAAATGAATATTTACAAGGAACTCGCATAGTCAAAGCTCTAACCTATGGAGAAATTGAAAACGGCACAACTTTTTCTTTTCCTGACGGTTCTGTATTGATTTCTCGTGGCAGAGAGGGTGAAAAAGTATCTTTGGAAATGCTTTTTCCTGTAGAAAAAATTCATTTTTTGTTGGATAAATACGGCAAAACTCCTTTGCCTCCATATATATTAAAACGCATGCAAGAACCTGATGAACAAAAAATAAGACAGGAATATCAAAGTGTTTTTGCAAAAAATCCTTCTTCTGTGGCAGCGCCAACAGCTTCACTTCATTTTACAGAAAATGTTTTGAATAGTTGTGAAGAAAAAGGAATCAAAAAAGAATATGTGACACTGCATGTTGGCATGGGTACCTTTGCAAAGGTGACTGAAAATAATTTTGTGTCAAAAACATTACATAGAGAAAAATATGAAGTACGGGCGGAGTCTGCACAGAATATGATGAGATATAAGGGAGAGGGACGAAAATGTATAGCTGTTGGTACTACGGCAATGCGAGTTTTGGAAACACTGGCCAGAGAACAGCCTGTTTCAAAATGGGGCCTTAGAGATTTGCGTGGTGATACAGATATATTTATTTATCCGCCATATCGTTTCCTCATGACAGATATTTTGATTACAAATTTTCATGTACCACGTTCGTCACTTATTATGCTTGTGGACGCTTTTTTGCAACACAAGAAGGCCAAGCACAGTGTTATGGAGTTATATAAAAAGGCAATAGATGAAAAATTTAGGCTTTTTTCTTTTGGAGATGCGATGCTTATACTGTAGAATATCAATATGCCTGGATTACAAGAAATAATTATTGCTTCTGGATACTTTGGAGTTGCGTCGGTGCTTTTTGCCGAGTCTGGTGTGTTTTTGGGTTTTCTTTTGCCGGGAGATTCTCTCGTGTTTACTTTGGGCATTTTGTCAGCTAAAGGCATTTTTAATATTTGGATTTTGCTTCCACTGTGTGCTGTATCAGCAATACTCGGTGACTCTTTTGGATATTGGTTTGGCAAAAAATGGGGTCCAAAAGTTTTTAATAAAGATGATTCATTCTTTTTTAATAAAAAATATGTTGATCGTACAACTCGTTTTTATGCAAAATACGGCAAAAAAACCATTTTTCTTGCTAGATTTGTACCGATTGTGAGAACTTTTGCGCCAATACTCGCCGGTGTTGGTGAAATGCCTTATAGAATATTTTTTGTTTATAATCTGGTTGGTGGTATTGTTTGGACGGGGGGATTTCTTTTGGTGGGATATTTTTTGGGAATACTTTTCCCGCAAACAGAACAGTATATTACAGCTGTGATTATAGGAATTATAGCTTTGTCAGTGATACCTCTTGCTATTGAGTTTTTCAAGGCAAACAAAAAAGAACAGGACGTTTTTGAATAATTTGTAGTACAATATATCTATGTCTACTAGATTTGTTTTTTCTAAAAGTTTTGTGTACGCGTGGAAAGGGCTCATGGCTGTGTGGAAGGAAGAAATTAATTTCCGCATAGAAACGCTTGTGGCTTTTTTTGTACTTTTGTTTGCTTGGTATTTTGATTTTTCTTTTGCTGAAAATGTGGCGGTATTGGTGGCTATTTTTCTAGTGCTGTCTGGAGAAATTATTAATACTGCAATTGAAGATTTGTGTAATAAGATAGAACCAAACACCGATATGGCTATCGCAAAAATCAAAGATGTTATGGCTGGTTTTGTCCTTCTATCTTCTCTCGGCGCATCTATTCTCGGCGTCTTTGTTTTGGTGAACCATTTTTTATAAAGATATGAAGGTCATAACTTTTCTTTCTCTTTTTGTAAGTACGCTTGGTGTAGGTGGATATTTTCTCACGGCTTTTATTGCAATGCTTGAATCTGTTATTTTTGTGGGCTTTTTTATTCCAGGTGGAACATTTTTGGCTTTGGCAGGGTTTGCTTCGGCCGGTGGTCATATTAGTCCTATTTGGCTTGTTGTTTTTGGTGGCATCGGTTCGGTATTGGGGGATTGTATTAGTTTTTATTTTGGTGGCCATGGTGTGAAATTTTTCAAAAAAGATGGACGTTTTTTCAAACTAAGCCATTTGGAAGTTGGTCAGAAGTTTTTCAAAAAATATGGCGCAAGAAGTGTTTTCTTTGGGCGTTTTATTTCTCCGATTAGGCCAGCGATAGCTTTTGTGGCTGGTGTGGCAAAGATGAATTTTAAATCTTTTATGTTCTGGAATACCACCTCGGCTTTTGTTTGGTCTGGTGCCTATGTTTGTATTGGTTATTTTTTCGGCGCCTCATTACCTTTGTTTGAAATGTGGATTAAAAGGGTCGGTATCTTCTCTCTGGTTTTTGTAGTTGCTGTTATCGTCATTTGGCTATTAATACTGAGGTCTAGTATGTTGGCTAAGGGTTTTTCTGCTTTGTATAAAAAAGAAGCCTTATTGCCTGTGGCTTTTGCATTTTTGGTTTTGGCCGTTGCGTTTTTTGAGTTGAGCAGTGACTTTGTTTTTGTCCAAGAGTTTTTGACGGTGGACAATATAGTGCATACATTTTTTGCAGAATCTAGGACTCCTATTTTGGTTTATATTTTTTATGCTATTACTTTGTTTGGGGGATTTTGGTTTGCGTCACTATTGTCTCTCGCTGTGTTTTTGTGGTCTGTGTCGAAAAAAATGTATGAATACGCTTGGGGTATTGCAATGTCTGTCGTGGGTAGCGGGGCGGTCGTGCTTATAGGCAAGTTTTTGATTTCACGGGCTAGACCGGAGGACATTGTTTCTCAGGCTTTTGAGTCGAGCTTTTCTTTTCCTAGCGGGCACGCCGGTATGGCTGTAGCTTTGTACGGTTTTTTGGCTTATATGCTTATAGATAGGCGATTGGGTTTTGCGCGAAAGTGGCAGGTGATTGTTGGGGCAACTATTTTTATTATCCTGCTCGGTATTAGTCGATTGTTTTTGGGTGTTCATTATCTTACAGATGTGCTCGGAGGCTACATGGTGGGTGTGTTGTGGCTTGTAGGAGGTATTCTTTTGTCAGAACATATTAAAAATAAAAAAAAGAAATAATTTTGACATTGGTTCTCGTAGAAGGCATCATTAATAAATAATAGGTTAATAAAAAAATATGAAAGAGCATAAAGTTATAGTATATTCAACAACGACTTGTCCATATTGTGTTATGGCAAAAGAGTATTTGACCAAAAAAGGCGTTAAATATGAAGAAAAAAATGTCGGTGTTGATCAGGGATCTGCCGAAGAGATGGTGGAGAAATCTGGCCAGATGGGTGTGCCCGTTATAGATATTGATGGCAACATTATAGTCGGTTTCCAGCCAGATGCTTTTGATGATTTATTGAAATAAATGGAATTAAAAATACTTACAACAGTTAAGACTGATGATTATGAGCTTTTGGATAGCGGTGATGGCATGAAGCTTGAGCGTTTTGGCAGTGCGGTTCTTTCTAGGCCTGATCCTTTGGCGCTTTGGCACAAGAATCTTTCTGAAAATGAATGGCAAAAAGCCGATGGGGTTTTCCATCAAAGTGGGGTAAAGGCTAGTTGGAAGATGAAAGACGGTGTAGAAAAAATGTGGAATGTAAAAATAGATAATCTCGTGTTTGCTATCAAGCTCGGTTCATTCAAACATACAGGCATTTTCCCTGAGCAGTTGTCTAATTGGCAATTTATAAAAGAAAATATTTCCAAAAAAGTTGCAGAGGGCAAAAAGGTAAAAATGTTAAACCTTTTTGGATATACAGGTGGGGCAACGTTGGCTGGTTTGTCTGCTGGTGCGGAAGTGTGTCATGTGGATGGTTCTAAAACAGCAATCAATCTTGCTAACGAAAATACAAAACTTTCTGGTTTGGACGGAAAACCAGTTAGGTGGATTCTGGAAGATGCTAGAAAATTTGTAGAAAAAGAAGTTAGAAGGGGAATGAAATACGATGCTATTGTGATGGACCCGCCAGCTTTTGGTCATGGTGGTAAAGGCGAGGTTTGGAAGATTGAAGAAGATCTTTTGCCGCTACTTGAAGCCTGTGGCAAGCTACTTTCTAGCGAGCCTCTATTTGTGATTATCAATGGTTACGCTTCAGGATACTCAGCTATTACTTATATGGAGAATATAAAAAGCGTTGTGGGTACATCTGGAACTATCGAAGCAGGTGAACTGACTATACAAGAAAAATCCGGCCGACTTTTGCCGGCGGGTATATTTGCACGCTGGTCAAAATAGCGTTTTGCTTGTTTATGGTAAAGTGCTAGAATACACCTACGATTATTAATTAATCATTAAGAATATGATGGATAAAAATACATGTGAAAATTGTCCTTGCCGTCTATGGTGTGGCTGTGCAGATGGTAAAGATGGTAAAGGTGGTAAAGGTAATCTTGGCGCTTGGGTACCAACACTTATAGTGGTATTCCTAGCTATTGTGTCTCTTTTCTTTGCTATAAAAACTCTAAAAGAAATGAAGGCTTATGGATATATTGGCAAAGATGTTCCTGTAATGAAAACTATTGTAGTTTCTGGTGCGGGAGAATTTGTAGCAATTCCAGATGTTGCGCAGGTTTCATTTGATGTTATCAAAGAATCAAAGACTGTCGCTGGTGCTCAAGAGGCTGCAACAGGTGCGATGAATAAGGCTTTGAATATGCTCAAAGATCAGGGTATTGAAGATAAAGATATTAAGACTTTGTCATATAACATTAGTCCTAAATACGATTATGTAAAAACCGGTGCGGATATGACGGTGTATTCTTATGGTAAGCAGGTTTTGGCTGGGTACACTGTATCTCAGTCTATACAGGTGAAAATCAAAGATGTTTCAAAAGCTGGTGATGTGATTGCTAGACTTGGCAAAGAAGACATCTCAAATTTGAGCGGTTTGAACTTTACTTTTGAAGATGAAGATACTGGCAAGGTAGAAGCTAGAAACATGGCTATTACCAAAGCTAAAGCTGAAGCAAAGAAAATAGAACAGTCTCTCGGTATCAAGCTAGGAAAAATTATTAGCTTCTCTGAAAATAATTATCCTATGTATGCGTACGGAAAGGGTGGAGATATGGTGTCTATGACTAGCGAAGTTAGAGTACCTTCTGTGCCAACAGGCGAAACAAAAGTTACTTCAAATGTGTCTATAGTGTACGAGATAAGATAAATTTTTGGGTCAGTTGAAAACCCCGCCGGCGTGAGTAGCAACCTCACGCCGGCGGGGTTTTCTCTTGTCCTACTTGCAAAAAAGCCAAAATCATATTAAAGTATCTCTCATTGCTTTAAAGGATAGTCGTTTTCGAGTTTCGGCCCTCCCGCAAAAGCGTTATTAAAATATGTCAACAATCAATCAATTAATCAGAAGAAAGAGAAAGACTCCGCAGAGAAAATCAAAAGCTGTGGCTCTTACTCGTGGTTTTAATACAATTCAGAACAGACCAGTATTTTTTGCTGCTCCGTTCAAGCGAGGTGTTTGTACAAAAGTTACAACTAAAACACCAAAGAAGCCGAACTCAGCTATTCGAAAAATCGCCAGAGTACGTCTATCAAATGGTCTAGAAGTTACTGCATATATTCCAGGTATGGGACACACTCTACAAGAACACTCAGTGGTTATGCTACGAGGTGGTCGTGTAAAAGACGTTGGTTTGCGATACACAATTGTTAGAGGTGTGCTCGATGCTACAGGTGTAGAAGCTAGAAGAAAGGGTCGAAGCCAGTACGGTGCAAAAAAGCCAAAGGCCGGTGCTCAGAAATAATCTCAATATAATATGCGAAGAAAAGTAAGAAATCGAAATATAGTTACTGCTGAAGCAATTTACAATTCAGAAAAAGTTGCAAAGCTTGTTAACTATGTTATGGAAATGGGCAAAAAGACTGCTGCTAGAAAAGCTGTCTATGGTGCACTCAAGGTTATAAAAGAACAAACAAAAGTTGAGAATCCAGTAGAGATTTTTGACACAGCTCTGAAAAATACAGGTCCTCTCATGGAAGTTCGTTCAAGACGAGTTGGTGGTGCAAACTATCAAATTCCACGTGAAGTTCGACCAGAAAGACGATCATTTCTAGCTATGAAGTGGATTGTGGAAGCTGCACGTGCAAAAAAGGGCAAACCTATGTTTGAAAAACTTGCAGAAGAAATAATTCTAGCAAGCAAGAACGAAGGCGAGGCCGTAAAGAAAAGAGAGAATACTCACAAAATGGCCGAAGCAAACAAAGCTTTTGCACACTTTGCTTGGTAATCGTATCTCAATACTAAATACTCCAAATGAAAAAATACCGCAGTGGCGGTATTTTTTCTGTATTTAGAAATATAGTTTTGTTCATTGTGTGATACAAAGACATTGAACATATACGGGCACATAGACAATTTTGCTTTTTTGCGCTAGAATTTCGCCATTATTTATTAAGGCGGGGTTCCGCTATATTATTAAATTTATTTATGAATCGTGATTATCCACTAGAGAGAGTAAGAAACTTCGGTATTATTGCTCACATCGATGCAGGCAAGACTACAACTTCAGAGCGTATTTTGTATTACACTGGTGAGTCTCACAAGATTGGTGAGGTACATGAGGGTAATACTGTGACTGACTGGATGGAGCAGGAGAGAGAGCGTGGTATCACGATCACTGCGGCCGCTATCACATGTTTTTGGAACCCTTCGTTTATGGGCGCGGATCTTTCTCGAAAACACCGATTTAATATTATCGATACCCCTGGACACATTGACTTTACTGCCGAAGTAAAAAGATCTCTTCGAGTGCTAGACGGTGCGGTGGTGGTGTTTGACGGTGTGGCTGGTGTGGAACCTCAGTCTGAAACAAACTGGAGATATGCTGATGATGGTAATGTGCCTAGAATTTGTTTCATCAACAAGCTCGATCGTATGGGTGCGTCTTTTGAGAGATCATTTCAGTCTATTCTAGATCGTTTGAACAAAAATGCTGTAAGAGTACAGATACCTATTGGTTTGGAAGAGAATTTCGAGGGTATAATCGACCTTTTGAAAATGAAAGCCTTCTATTTTGAAGGGGAAATGGGCAAACAGATTGTAGAAAAAGAAATCCCAGCAGAATACAAAGCTGATGCCGAAAAATATCGCGCTATGCTCGTGGAAAAGATTGTTGAACAGGACGATGTTTTGATGGGTGCTTATCTAGAAGGCAAAGAGCCTTCTCTAGAAGATCTCAAAAAGACTTTGAGAAAAGCTGTTATTGCTGTAAAAATTATTCCTGTGTTTACGGGTTCAGCTCTAAAAAATAAAGGTGTTCAGCTCGTACTAGATGGTGTCGTGGATTATCTTCCTTCACCTCTAGATATCCCAGCGGTAAAAGGTATTGATCCAAATACTGGCGCTGAAGTTATCCGTCACGCTTCCGATGAAGAGCCTTTTTCTGCGCTTGCTTTCAAGTTGCAAAACGATCCTTTCGTTGGTCAGCTCACATTCTTCCGTGTTTACTCTGGAAAAATAGAAGCAGGAACATACCTATACAACGGAACGACTGGTGAAAAAGAGCGTTTGGGCCGTATTGTGAGATTGCAAGCTGACAAACGCGAAGAAGTTGCTGTTGTTTATGCGGGTGAAATCGCTGCCGCTGTTGGTTTGAAAAATGCAAAAACATCTCATACATTCTGTGATGAAGCACAACCTATTATTCTAGATCCAATCAAGTTCGTTGAACCTGTGGTGTCTCTTCGAATTGAACCAAAGACAAAAGCTGATCAGGAAAAAATGGGTATGGCTTTGAAAAAGCTTTCTGATGAAGATCCAACATTCAAAATTTCTTCAAACCAAGAAACAGGTGAGACTATTATTTCTGGTATGGGAGAACTACACTTGGATATTATGATTGATCGAATGAAGAGAGAATTCGGTGTTGAAGCCAATGTCGGCAAGCCACAGGTAGCCTACAAAGAGACCATTACTATGTCTGCTGAGGCTGAACATAAATACATCAAACAGTCTGGTGGTAAGGGTCAATACGGTCACGTCAAGATTACTCTCAAGCCTATGGAAGCTCTAGAGGAAGGCAAGAAAGTACCAAAAAATGTTAAGCGATATGATCACTTTGAATTTATTGATTCTATCAAAGGTGGTGTGATCCCACAGGAATTTATTCCAGCGGTAGAAAAAGGTGTAAAAGAGAGTATGGAGAGGGGAGTTGTCGCAGGATTTCCAATGGTGGATATTTCTTGTGAACTTACATTCGGTTCTTATCACGATGTTGACTCTTCAGAAATTGCTTACAAAATCGCAGCTTCTCAGGCTTTTCAAGAGGCGGCAAAGAGAGCAAAGCCTGTTATTCTAGAACCTATTATGAAAGTTGAGGTGATGGCTCCAGAAAAATTCCTTGGTGACATCGTGGGTAGCGTCAACTCAAAACGAGGTACTATTGATGGTTTTGAGGACAAACCAGGAGGTCTCAAGGTGATAAATGCAAAGGTGCCGTTGTCAGAAATGTTTGGCTACACAACTCAGTTGCGTTCTATGACAGAAGGTCGTGGTAATGCAAACATGGAGTTTGATAGATATGATATCGTGCCTCCAAATGTTGAGAAAACAATTGCAGAATCTAGAAAATAATTGTTTTTAATAAGAATTTGCTCTAAAACCCACAGGCTAAGCCTGTGGGTTTTAGGTTGTGGATTGTTTTTGGTTTTTTTGTGTTAAAATAAAAGTATAAGTTTTCTTATATTAATTATTAATTATCAATTTAAAATGTTTAAAAGAATTCTAGGATTGTGTGCTGTAATGGTTTTGGTAGCTTCGGCCTCTTCTGTTTGGGCTGTTACATTGGAAGAGATGGAGGCTTCTCTTGAAAAGTTGGTTTCTCAGTCTAAAACTTTGGATCAACAGATTACTACTTTGAAAAGCGATATAGCGAAAGAAGTAGTTAGACAAAAAACACCCGCAAAACTTGTGTTAAAAAATAGCAATGATGTTAAAGAGTTTTTGGCGTCATCCGCTTTTTCATCTAATGCTGGTGGGGGTATTTATGCTACTTTTACCGCTGAAGCTGAAAATAAATTAGTTACTATAACTAATTTTCCTATAACCATAAATAAGCTCAATGAGGGTGGTTTGCAAGTAAGTAAGATTGATTTGTATCGTGATGACAAACTTGTTTCAACTACTAATGTTACAAAAGATCAAAATTCTTCAATTATGAAATTTGATCTGCCTTTGACATATCAAACAGGTGATAATTATGCACACGGCATTAGTCCAGGTAACAGAGTGGTATATAAGGTAAAAATATATTTTACTGGTTCAATCAAATCAGACAAAGCTACTGTACGAGTCCATCTTTCAAATGCTGAATATTACAAAAAATTAACAGCTGTTACTGAAAAAGAGTCAACCGGACCTGCAACTGTGTCTGGTTCTCCGGCTGTTGATTTGGTTATAAAAAATGATATAAAACCTATTCCGCTTATAACTCTTGTTCTTGATCCAAAAGATGTTTATGAAGGTAATGGTGCGAAAGTTTTGGGTCAAAAGACTCTAACTATTTCTAGAGGCGAATCAGATTTTGGGGTATCTTATTGGAATGTTAGTTTTAGTTGTCCAGCTGGCTTAACTATTGAAACAGCTGGCAAAAAGAATCTTTGTGGCACAACAGTAAAATTTCAAAATATTTCTAAATCAGTAAATACAGGGAATATTGTTTTGATTAGTGGCCTTTTGGCAAAGAATTCAAAAATTATAACTAAGTCAGAGACGGCGTCATTGGTTTCTATAAAGCTTGAAGCTTTCAATAGTAAAAAGGTTTCTTTGGGTAGTCAAACAAAAACTTTGGAAGTTCCTGCCTTGCCTATGAAAACTCCTACAATACATCCTGTTAGTGATAGGGGCGAGGTAATTAGAGGCACGGTTGGTTCCGAAATGTTGATATATGGTCAAGATTTTGCAAAAGACATGGCGGTTTTGTTTAAGAGTTCTGATTCGTCTTTAGCAAGAGGAACAGCAAGAATTATGACTAGTCGCAAGGCTTCTGTTTTGGTTCCAGAAAGTGTTAGATCTGGAAAGGTGGAAATGAGCCTTGCAAATACTGGTACAGATTTTGGAAATATTATTAGTGCAACCATATCTCCTAAATTCGGAACTATATATCAGGGGAGTACGAGCGGTATTTATCCAGAGTTTGTAATTGTAAATAAGAGTATCACCAAGCAAAATTCGCCAGTTGATGTTAATAATGTATCTACGACAACAGCTACAGCCAACTTTGATATAAAAATCAAAGCTGTGGGCGGTGATATTACAATAGCGGGTCCTCGTGGAATAAATGGTGTTTCGTCATTTAGTTTTGGTACTTATTTGAACTCAGTTTTGTCTATTATGAATTCAGCTTCTACTACTTCATATGATTATCCATCATCTTCAGACATAACTATAAGTTCAAGTGGTGCCACGTTTACAATAAAGAGCGGAAAAGAAGTTATTGTTCCTGTTAGATTTGATGTAGAGGCTAGAAATGTAAGCGGTAATCTTACAAATGGCTCTCTATCTATTGGTGTTCACGGAATTTCTTGGTCAAAGGATAGCGGTGCTACTTGGCAAATAGTAAATGGTATGGCGGGTAATTCAGAATGGAAGACACCAAATACAGTTATTGCCAAAGAAAGCAAAACAAACTTCATGGCTTCTGTGTCTTCGGCCGTGAGTGGTTTGGGTCAGCTTATAGCAAATACTTTGGGTTGGTAATGATTTCTATAAAACACCCCCACCTGCCGACTGGCAGGTGGGGGTATTTTTGTAAATGGGGTTGACTATTCGTATCATTTTGTTTATTATAAATCCCATCGCGTTTTTGCGTTGCTTCTGTTTGTGAGAGGTATAAAAACTCTTACAAATGAAGTATTTATTAGATTTTGTAGTTATTGGAGTCCAACAAAAATCCGCTTCGGCGGACTCGCGCGTTGAGCTCTCATAATTACTCATAATTAATATAAAATTATGGCAGCAGAATTTGATCGATCAAAACCACACGTCAACGTAGGTACAATTGGTCACGTTGACCACGGTAAGACAACTTTGACAGCCGCTATTACTTCGGTTATGGCAAAGAAGGGTCTTGCTACTTATAAAGCATACGACGAAGTTGCAAAAGCTTCAGCCGCAGAAGGCCGTCGAGATGCATCAAAGATTATCACAATCGCTATTTCTCACGTTGAATATTCATCTGAGAAAAGACACTATGCACACGTTGATTGTCCTGGACACGCTGACTATGTGAAGAACATGATCACAGGTGCCGCTCAAATGGACGGTGCTATCCTTGTGGTATCAGCAGTTGATGGACCTATGCCTCAGACAAGAGAGCACATTCTCTTGGCTTCTCAGGTGGGTGTGTCAAAGATTGTTGTATTCCTAAACAAAGTTGACCTTGTTGATGACAAGGATCTTGTTGACCTTGTTGAAGCCGAAATCCGAGATCTTTTGGATAAATACGGTTTTGATGGTAAGGCAACTCCAGTTATCAGAGGTTCAGCTCTAAAGGCTCTTGAAGCAGCTAGTGTTGATGATGAATGGGCAAAGAAAATTATTGAGCTTGTAGATGCTCTTGATACATTTATTCCAACTCCAGTTCGAGAAATCGATAAACCATTCCTTATGCCTATCGAAGACATCTTTTCTATCGAAGGCCGAGGTACTGTGGTAACGGGTAGAATTGAGAGAGGACAGGTAAAGGTAGGTGAAGAAGTTGAAATTGTTGGTATCAAACCAACAGCAAAGACAACTGTTACTGGTGTTGAAATGTTCAACAAGCAGTTGCAGTCTGGTCAGGCTGGTGACAACGCGGGCATTCTCCTAAGAGGTTTGAAGAAGGAAGATGTTACTCGAGGTCAGGTGCTAGCAAAAACAGGTTCAGTTACACCCCACACAGAATTTGAAGGTGAAGTATATGTACTTAGCAAGGAAGAAGGTGGTCGTCACACCCCATTCTTTACAGGTTATAAGCCACAGTTCTATATCAGAACAACAGACGTTACAGGTGAAGTGTCACTTCCTGAGCAGACAGAAATGGTTATGCCAGGTGATACAATGACATTCAAAGTTAAACTCGTAGCCCCAGTTGCTCTAGAAGTAAACATGAGATTTGCTGTGAGAGAAGGTGGCCGAACTGTAGGTTCTGGTGTTATCACAAAGATAACTGCATAATCTATTGCAAATTCACAAACTACTATGGTCAAAGAAACAGTAACAAAGGCAAAGAAGGCATCGGCAAAAGTAGCATCAAAGGATGCTCCTCAGAGATTGAGAATTCGTGTCAGAGCATACGAGTACAAAATACTCGATATGTCAGTAAAGCAGATTATTGATACTGCTCTACGATATGATGCAGAAATAATCGGTCCGATACCAATGCCTACAGATATCAAGAAATATACGGTAAACCGCGCGAGCTTCGTTTACAAAAATGCGCGAGAACAGTTTGAAATGAGGACTCACAAGCGATTGATCGACATCTTGAATCCTAGCCAGAAGATTATTGAATCGTTGACCAACTTGAGTTTGCCTAGTGGCGTGAACATTGATGTTAAAATAATGTAAGTAAGGGCGTAAGCAATGTCCCATCTCTGTCTTTTGGCGGGGGTGGGACCAATTGCATTTACAGTTAAGAAAAAAATATGAAATTTATATTAGGTAAAAAAATAGCGATGACACAGGTCTTCGACGAAACAGGCGCAGTACATCCTGCAACTGTTGTCGACGCTGGACCAGTTGTCGTGACACAAATCAAAAACTCTACAAAAGATGGCTACGAAGCTGTCCAAGTAGGTTTTGGAGTTCGAAGTAAAAAGAATATTAACAAAGCCCAGCAGGGACACACAAAAGATCTCGGTGATTTTATGCACATGAGAGAGTTCCGTGTTGGCGCTGGTGAGATGAAAGTTGGTGACAAGATAGACGCCGGAGCTTTTGCTGTGGGTGATACTATCGAAGTTTCTTCAACTTCAAAAGGTAAAGGTTTCCAGGGTGTTGTAAAACGCCATGGTTTTAAGGGTGGACCTAGAACACACGGTCAGAAACACTCAGAAAGAGAGCCAGGTTCTATTGGTGGTGGTCTTCGAAATAGAGTACCAAAAAACATGCGTATGGCTGGACGAATGGGTGGAGATCGTGTTACTGTAAAGAACCTAAAAATAGTTAAGGTGGATGCATCAAACAACAAGATATATGTAAAAGGTGCTATCCCAGGTCGACGAGGCGCGTTGGTAGAGATTCGTGGCTAAAAGCGAATAATTAAAATACTATTATGGAAACAAAAGTATACAATCAAAAAGGAACTGAAACAGGCAAGATTTTATTGCCAGTAGATGTTTTCGGTCTTCCTTGGAACGCGGACCTTGTTCATCAGGTGGTAACATCTATGCTATCAAGCGCAAGAAAAAACATTGCCCACACAAAAAATCGAGGAGATGTACGTGGTGGTGGCAAGAAGCCTTGGCAACAGAAAGGTACTGGTCGTGCACGTCATGGTTCATCACGCTCACCTCTATGGGTTGGTGGTGGTGTTACTCATGGTCCACGAAATGACAAGAATTTTGAAAGAAAGGTAAGCAAGAAAATGAAAGCAAAAGCTTTGTTTACAATTCTATCTAGAAAATACAAAGATGGTGAGATTTTGTTTATTGATACTATATCTATAACAACACCAAAGACAAAAGACGCCGTAGCAATGCTAGGCTCACTAGGTTCTATCAAAGGTTTTGAGAATATTTCAACAAAGAAAAATAACAGTGCTATTATCGCTCTAAACGAAAAATCTGTTTCAACAGAAAAGAGTTTTAGAAATATTGGCTCTGTGCTTGTGGATGAAGTTAGAAACATCAACCCAGTAGATTTGTTGAACTACAAATATTTGGTTTTGACTGCTCCAGAAGAATCAGTTTCTTTTATTTCAAAGAAACTTTCTTCAAAAGAAGTTGAAGCGCAAACAATAAAGAAGGTCGAAAAGAAAGTAGAAAAAGTTGCAAAGAAGTCTGTAACAAAAAAGTCTAAATAATAAACTACCATGGCTAAAACTACAAAAGAAACAAAGGCGGTAGCAGTAAAAGCGGAAACTGTATCAACACATACAAAAACTTCCGTACTTATTAGTCCTCGAGTTACAGAAAAAGCAGCCAACCTGGCAGAACTTTCTGGCGCATACGTTTTTAATGTTAAAAACGATGCTTCAAAGAAAGAGATTGCAAAGGCTGTAGCTTCTATGTACAAGGTTACACCTAGAATGGTGCGTACAGTTGCTGTAAAGGCAAAGAACGTCTTTGTGCGAGGCAAATGGGGTGTAAAACAGGGCGGAAAGAAGGCCTATGTGTACCTCAAAAAGGGAGATAAGATTGAATTTGTATAAATAACATGAAACACTATAAACCAACAAGTAATCCTCGTCGACAAATGACTACAATCTCCTTCAAGGAGAAGCTTACAGCTAGTGAGCCATTTAAGGCGCTTACAAAAGGATACAAGAGATCAGTCGGACGAAACTCATTTGGCCGATTGACTACTAGACACAAGGGTGGAGGTCACAAGAGACTTTTCCGAGCAGTTGATTTTTCTTATACAAAGATAAATATTCCTGCTGTGGTTGAGACTATTGAATATGATCCAAACAGAACAGGTTTTATCGGTCTTCTAAAATATAATGATGGTGAGAGACGATATGCTCTTCTTCCAAAATCAGTAAAGGTGGGAGATGAAATAATCACAAACGAAACAGCACTTATAAAGGCAGGTAACAGAGCACCTCTAAAACATATTCCTGTCGGTGCGTTTGTGTACAACGTAGAAATCAAGCCGGGAAGCGGAGGCAAACTCGCTCGTTCAGCTGGTAACTATATTGAAGTTATTGCAAAGGATGCCGGTTATGTTGACCTCAAGATGCCTTCTACAGAAGTAAGAAAGGTTTCTGAAAATGCTTGGGCTACTATCGGTGAAGTTTCAAATGACGAAAATTGGCTAGTAAACATTGGTAAAGCTGGCCGAAGCCGATGGCTCGGTATCAGACCAACAGTTCGAGGTTCTGCTCAAAACCCAGTAGATCACCCATACGGTGGTGGTGAAGGTAGACAGGGTAGAGGTCTTCGAAGACTTAAGACACGTTGGGGTAAACCAGTGGGTAAGGGTCAGAAGTCACGAACTCCAAAGAAATACTCAAACAAATTTATTGTTTCTCGCCGAAAGGTTGGAAAGCAAAGATAAGAATAAGCCCGCGACCTCTAAAGGTCGCGGGCTTTTCTTTTTTCTAATATAATTAAATGGGTCGTCCGGGCGTATTCCGGAATTTGTTCATTTTTGATAAGAAGGGAGGGTTTATGAAGTGGAGAAATGGTCCGGTTGTCTTCGGTGGGGAGGCTTGGTGGAGGAGAATCTTGAGATTTGTGGCACGAGTACTCACAGTGCTACTTCTCACCGCAACGTGGAGCGTCGTTATTTTCGTTGTCTTCACGGGAATACAGCTCATTTTTCTGAGTATTCACCGGTGTGGCTATGATGACTGGCATTTCAAGTTAGGAATCATTGCCTCTGCTGGTGGGGCTGGCGTGACACTCGCACTCAACACTCTCTCGGCCTGTACGTCTTCGTCTTATTTCTTGCCACAGAATCTGTTCTGGATGCTGGAGTAATGTGGTGAGAAAAACAATGGAGGTAAAACTAAAACCCGTCGCATGAGCGGCGGGTTTTTTTAATCTATCACGGCAAACTGTTTAGGCTTGCCGGAATTGACGCAACCATTTCCTGACTTAAAGAAAGGAGATGGTTGATTGTGTCAAAGAACGCGAGAAGGGTATGCTCAAGTCCCGAGATCACATTCGGTAACAAGAGTTTAAGCCCGATTATCGCGATTATTAGCCCAATAGCGCGAAACATTTTCATGTCTCGTGAAGTTGAGAGAAGTTCATACAGAGCCGACTAGCTCTATATTGCCCGATAATCCGGACGGCCCCTCTCTTTAAAATAGACCGATAGATCTGCTTTGAAGAGAGCGCGTTCAGCTTTCAAAGTGCTATCCTTTACATTGCTATTATAGCATATATGCTATAAATCTGTAAAGATGTATTTTAATTTATAAAAAACATATTTTTCTTTATTTTTGCATTTTTTATATTAGTTTAATATAAAAGTGCTTTGTGGGGTTGACTATTTCTGGGCTTTTGCTAGTATATTGGCTACGCATTTTTGCGTTTTTTGTTTTTACTAAAATGACAAGATCATCCAAGAAAGGCCCTTATGTATATGAGAGGCTACTCAAGAAAATAGAAGGAAAGAGACCAGAACAAGCTGGTGTTATTAAGACATGGGCTAGAGACAGTCAGATTTCTCCAGAAATGGTTGGTTACAAATTTGGCGTGCACAATGGCAAGGATTTTATAGAGGTTTTGGTTACTGAAGATATGGTTGGTCACAGATTAGGTGAATTTTCTCTTACACGTAAGTTCGTAAAACACGGTGGTAAAATGCAGAAAGAACTTGAGCAAAAGAAAAAGGAATCTGAAATGGCAGCCGCTTCAGCAGCAAAGACAACTACTGCGGAACCTAAGAAATAATAAAATATTATGGCTACAGCAAAAGCATCACTTAATAATTACAGACAGTCTCCAAGAAAAGTTCGCTTGATGGCGGATTTGGTAAGAGGCAAAAAGGTGACAGACGCTATCGCTCTACTTACTTTTGCAGAAAAGAAGTCAGCATCACCTGTTAAAAAGCTTGTTGCTTCTGCTTTGGCAAATGCAAAGAATATTGGACTAAATGAGTCTTCTCTTGTTGTAAAAGATATTCAGGTAAATCCTGGAGCAATTCTTTACCGAAGATTGTCTATGTCACGTGGACGAGCTTTTCCTATGAGAAAGCGTACAAGTCATATTGATGTCGTACTTTCTGATGGTGTTACTGTATCAGAAGTAAAATCTACAACAGTAGAAAAAGATATTAAGCCCGCAAAGGTCACAAAAACAAAAAAGGCAACTTCAAAAGCTGTTAAAAGCGAAGAAGTAACTAAGAAATAATTATTATGTCACACACAGTACATCCATTTTCACATAGATTAGGCATCATCAGAGATTGGAGATCTCGTTGGTTTGGTGGTAAGGAATCATACAAAGATTTTCTAAAGACTGATATTTTAATCAGAGGTTTTTTGACCAAGAAATTGCGAGGTATGTTTGTGGGTGGTGTAGACATTGAAAGAAGCGAGAAAGCTTTGAAGGTTATTATTTCTACTTCACGTCCAGGTGTTATCATTGGCCGAAATGGAGAGGGAAGCACAAAACTAAAGTCTGATATGTTGGACATGCTCTCCCGAGAAGGTATTACTCTCAAAGAAGAGCTTAGAATTGATATTAAAGAAATCAAAAATCCAGAAGCTAGTGCAATGATTGTCGCTCAAATGATTGCTGATGGTCTAGAGAAGCGTATGCCTTTCCGTCGTGTTGCTAAGCAGGCTATAGAAAAAGTTATGGCAAATAGAGACGTTATGGGTATCAAGCTAGTATTGTCTGGCCGTCTAGGTGGTGCAGATATGTCTCGAAAGGAAAAGATGAAAAAGGGTAGAATCCCTCTACAGACTTTCCGTGCTGATATTGATTTTGCTAGATATGAGGCTAATATGTCTTATGGCAAGATTGGTATAAAGATTTGGATATACAGAGGTGAGATTTTTGCAAAAAAAGTTGATCAGAAAAAAGGATAATTTAATATACTAACATGTTGTTACCTAAGAAAGTAAAATATCGCAAGTGGCATACGTTCAGAGAAAACTCTCGCAAAATTGGCGTGGCTACGCGTGGCACAACTATTGCTTTTGGTTCATACGCTCTAAAAGCTGTGACATACGAAAGAGTAAGATCTAACCAATTGGAGTCAGCCAGAAAAGTACTTTCAAGAGCTGCTGGTAAGGGGGGCAAGATTTGGATTAGAGTTTTTCCAGACATGCCTTTCACAGCAAAGCCAGCCGAAGTAAAACTCGGTAAAGGTAAGGGTGAGTTAGCTGGTTATCAGGTTCCTGTGAAGCCGGGTAGAATCATTTTTGAATTGGATGGAGTAGAAGAAACAGTAGCCAAAGAGGCTTTGAGAAAAGCAGGTACAAAGTTGCCTTTGAAGACACGTATTATAAGTCGAGAAGCATAAACTAACATGACTGAACTCAAGAAAAAAACAGAAAAAGAATTGGCAACCCTTCTCGCAGAGAAATATTCTGCTCTACAAAAATTTGCTTTCACGATTAGCGGCGGTAAAGCACGCAATGTAAAAGAGGGTCGTGAAATCAAAAAGGACATCGCTAGAATTTTGACTGAAATGCGATGGAGAAAGCAGAGCTAAAATAAAAATATGGAAAAGAAAATAAAAAAAGTTGAAAATAAAGTAGAAGCAAGACGCCAGCAATTTACTGGTAAGGTTGTTTCTGACAAAATGAAAGACACTGCTGTTGTTCTAATAGAGAGATATATAAAGCATCCAAAATATGAAAAATATTTGAGAAAGAGCAAGAAATTCAAAGCTCACGATGTAGGTAACACAAAGAAAATTGGCGACACTGTCACAATAGAGGAGTGCCGACCTATTTCAAAAGATAAGTCTTTTATAGTAATAAAATAATTTACCAATATGATACAACCACGTTCAATAGTAAAAATAGCTGATAACTGTGGCGGAAAAATAGGCCGTATTTTCAAAGTACTTGGTTCGTCAAAAAAGCGTTACGCTTCTATTGGTGAAAGAGTTATATTGTCTGTACAAAAAGCAGAGCCAAGAAAGGCTATCAAAAAGAAAGATGTTTTGAGAGCTGTAGTGGTAAGACAAAAAGCACCATTTAGAAGAAAAGATGGTTCTTATATTCGTTTTGATGAGAACGCTGTTGTTATCATAGAAAAAGAAAAGCTTGATCCAATAGGTGGTCGTGTGTTCGGTCCTATACCTAGAGAGATTGCAGAAAAGGGCTACCAGAAAATCGCTTCATTGGCACCTGAAATAGTTTAAGAAAAATAATTTAAAATCATGCATATCAAGAAAGGCGACAACGTAATAGTTATAACCGGCAAAGACAAAGGCAAGACCGGCAAGATCGAAAAGGCATATCCAAAGGATAATACTGTGGTTATTGCTGGTGTAAACATAAAGAAAGTGCATGAGAGAGCACGCCGAGAAGGTGCAAAAGGACAGGTTGTAGAAAAGGCTCTTCCTTTCAACGCTTCTAACGTTATGGTTGTAGATCCAAAGTCTGGCAAAAGAACAAGAATTGGCAAAAAAGACGTTGGTGGCAAAAATGTAAGAGTTGCAAAGAAATCAGGTATGACTTTAGATAAATAGAACGCATTTCCCATCGTCCAGAGTTATTATTTCAAATAATGATTTTGGAGGGTGAGAGTTTCCGGCGCCCTATTTAAAATAAAAACATGAAGACAATACAAGAAAAACAATCAAAAATGTTTGAAGCGCTAAAAGGTACTTTTGGCTATACAAACGTTATGCAGACTCCAAAGCTTACAAAAATTGTAGTGTCTGCTGGTGTCGGCTCTTTTAAAGATAAGAAAAAAATTGAGCTTGTGGCAGATCGTCTAGCAAAGATTACAGGTCAGAAAGCTTCTATAAGAGGTGCCAAGCAGTCTATCGCATCTTTTAAGGTGAGAGAGGGTGACCCTGTAGGTTATCAGGTTACTCTAAGAGGCAAGAGAATGATGGGTTTTTTGGATAAACTTATCAATGTAGCTTTGCCTCGTACAAAGGACTTTCGAGGTATTTCACTTAGATCTATTGATGAAATGGGTAATTACACTGTTGGTATTAGAGAGCATTCTATTTTCCCAGAAACAACAGACGAAGAGCTAAAAGATGTTTTTGGTCTTGCGATTACAATCGTAACTACTGCAAAAACAAAGAAAGAAGCAGAGGCGTTTCTAAGGGAATTGGGTTTGCCTTTCAAGAAAGTTGAAGATTCAAAGAAATAGAATAATACTTTTTATTTTTCTGTTTTGCGTTAGTGCTAAGCAAAAAACACCAGTTACTGTATGTAACCGGTGTTTTTTGATGTTTTTAATTATAAGCCTTATTTCCGTTGACTTTTTTCTGCCTTCTTGATAGTATTACCCCGAGCTTTTTAGAGCTTTTTCTTTTTTAGTTATAGAGAAAAGCTTTGAGAAGGTTTATATATTATTAAGTAACAAACAAATGGCAAAAACATCAGTCATCGCTCGGGCAAAAAAGACCCCAAAATTCTCAACTCGCATTGTGCGAAGATGCTTTAAGTGTGGTCGCAAGAGAGGTTATATGAGAGATTTCGATCTTTGCCGAATTTGTTTCCGAGAGCTCGCCAACGAAGGCGTGATTCCGGGTATTAAAAAATCATCGTGGTAAGTCTCGTTTGAGATACTACTTCGAAAACATATGAACGATACTATTTCAGAAATGATAATACGCATAAAGAACGCCGGTTTGGCAGGCAAGCCATCGGTTGCTCTTACGTATTCAAAATTAAAGTTTGCTATTGCAGAACTTTTGAAAAAAGAAGGTTTTGTAAGTGGTGTTGAGGTTATAAAAAATGAAGCACAGGGTGTTTTGGAAATAACTCTTGCTTACATAAATGGCAAACCAAGAATTAACGGTGTACAGCGTATTTCAAAACTATCAAAAAGAGTTTATGAGAAAGCAAGAGACCTAAAGTCTGTAAGACAGGGTTTTGGTGCTCTTGTCCTCACCACTTCTAAAGGCATAATGACAGAAAAAGATGCCCGAAAGGAGAACGTCGGTGGAGAGGCCCTTTTTAAGATCTGGTAATTAGCCCGACTAATAAAATAAAAACATGTCAAGAATCGGAAAAAAACCAATTGCAATCCCAGAAAAAACAGAAGTAACTGTTGCTGGCGGTGTTGTAACAATAAAGGGTCCTATGGGCACTCTCTCAAGAGCTTTTAATCCTCAGATTATAATTACCGTTGAAGGTGGAAATGTTAATCTTACAGTCAAGAAAGAAACACTCGAGTCTCGTGCACTGTGGGGAACATCTGCTTCTCATATCAAAAATATGATAGAGGGTGTGAACAAGCATTTTGAAAAGAAACTTATTCTAGAAGGTGTGGGCTATAAATCTGATGTAAAGGGTACAGATATAAATCTTGCTTTGGGTTTTTCTCACCCAGTCAAGCTTGCTATTCCAAAAGATTTGAAAGTGACTGCCGAGAAGAACCTTATTACAGTTTCTGGTGCTAACAAAGAAATTGTTACAGGTTTTGTAGCAAAATTACGTGGCCTAAAGAAAGCTGAACCTTACAAGGGTAAGGGTATGAGATATGATGATGAGGTCGTTAGAAGAAAAGAAGGCAAGAAAACTGTCTAAGCTTAATTTTGAACTAATATGAAAAAAATTCACAACAAAAAAATAGAGCAAAGACAGAGAAGCAAAAAGAGAATCCGAGCAAAGATTGTCGGAGATACAAAGCGTCCACGATTGGCCGTGTTTAAATCTAACACACATATATACGCTCAGCTTATTGATGATACAAAAAGTGTTACAGTAGCTTCCGCATCTACTTTTGGCATGAAAGGCAAGACAACAATAGAAAAAGCCAAGGAGGTCGGTAAATTAATTGCAGTAAAAGCACTATCTTCAAAAATTGAAAAGGTCGTTTTTGACCGAGGAGGTTTTGTCTATACAGGACGAATCAAAGCGGTAGCAGATGGCGCTAGAGAAGGTGGACTAAAGTTTTAATAAACTATTATGGAACAAACACAAACAAACAATCCTGAAGTAAAAAATGTTGTAGCACCTGCGCCAGCTGGAGCTCCAGTAGATGCAAATGCTAAACCTTTTAACAAAGGCGGTCGCCCTCCTTTTAGAGGTGGTCCACGAGGCAATGATGCTGACAGGCGTGGTGGACAGAGAAGAGGTGGTCCACGCAGAGATGTGAGAGGCGAGCGTGCAAAGCCAGAATTTGATCAAAAAATTATCGATATTCGTCGAGTAGCTCGTGTGGTAGCTGGTGGTAAGAGATTCAGTTTCAGCGTGACGCTTGTAGCTGGCAACAGAAAGGGTATGGTTGGTGTTGGTATGGGCAAAGCCGCTGACACATCTATGGCTATTGATAAAGCTCTTCGTGATGCAAAGAAGAATATGTTGAGATTAAAACTCACAAAAACTATGTCTATCCCTCATGAAGTTGAGGTGAAATATTGCAGTGCGATTGTAAAATTGATGCCTGCAAAAGACAGAGGTTTGACAGCTGGTAGCTCTGTACGTCATGTACTAGAACTTGCTGGTATAAAAGATGTTAGTGCCAAACTTCTTTCTGGCACAAAAAATAGAGTAAATATTTCAAAGGTCGCTATCAAAGCTCTTGAAATGTTTGCTGAGCCAAAGAATAAATAATTTACTAACATGCAATTACATAATTTAAAAAGAAGAACAAAAAACTATAAAGCACCTACAGTTGGTCGCGGTGGCAAAAGAGGAAAGACTTCTGGCCGTGGTACAAAAGGTCAGAATGCACGTGCTGGTAGAAAAAAGCGACCAGAGATAAGAGATTTTATTAAGCGTATTCCAAAGTTGCGAGGCCGAGGTGTAGCTGGTCTATATAGTTATCAAGAAAAAGCTTTTGCAATAAACCTTAAAACTCTTGAAACATTGTTTAATAATGGTGAGACGGTAAGTCCAACATCTCTCATTGCTAAGGGGGTTTTGGAACTTCGAAACGGCAAGAAGCCAATAGTTAAGGTGCTTGCTGATGGTGAAATTACAAAGAAAATTACTGTATCTGATTGTAAGATTTCAAAAACAGCTAAAGAAAAGATTGAGAAAGCTGGCGGAAAAGTTGTTGCATAATAAAACCTGTCTGGCGAGCCGGCGCGGACGGGTTTTTGCTTACTATTCGATAGTTGGTAAAAAAGGTATAATTGTTTAGTTTAACAGTATAAAAATAAAGGATGAAAAACCTGATACGAAAAATAGCCATTTTTTGGGACGATAAGAATTTGCGACAGAGACTTTTGGTCACTGTTGGTATTTTGATTTTGTTTCGTGTGTTGGCCACAATACCTGTGCCGGGTGTAGATGCTTTTAGACTTTCTTCACTTCTTGCCAATAACCAATTTTTGGGTTTGCTAAACATTTTCTCTGGAGGTGGTTTGTCTAATCTTTCTATCATAATGCTTGGTGTCGGTCCTTATATTACCGGATCGATTATTATGCAACTTATGACAGTGATCTTCCCAAAGTTAAAGGCTCTGTATCAGGAAGAGGGTGAGGCTGGTAGGATGAAATTTGCTCAGTATTCTAGATATCTCACAGTTCCACTTGCTGTTATGCAGGCTTTTGCTTTTATTGCTTTGCTCCAAAAGCAAGGAGTACTCTTGTCGATGAATGGTTTTGAATTGATAACAAACATAATCATCATTACTGCCGGCTCGGTTTTGCTCATGTGGATCGGTGAACTTATTAGTGAGTTTGGTATTGGAAACGGTATGTCACTTATTATTTTTGCTGGTATCGTAGCACAACTTCCTGCCACTTTGAGTCAGATGGTTTTTGCTTTCAATGTATCAGAGATACCTACTTATATTGGATTTTTGGTTGGAACAATCATCGTAATTGCTGGTGTTGTTGTGATTACTGAAGCTGAAAGACCAATACCTGTTACTTATGCAAAGAGAGTGAGAGGTGACAAAGTTTATGGTGGTATCTCAACCTATATTCCTTTGAGATTGAACCAAGCTGGTGTTATACCAATCATCTTTGCTTTGTCTATATTACTTTTCCCACAGACAATATTGAGTTTTTTGGCATCATTCAATAATTCTATTATTCAGACTATTGCCAAGTTCGGTCAGAGTTTCATTGCTAATCAGCTTTATTATGGTATCGCTTATTTCTTGTTGGTGGTTGTGTTTACTTATCTTTATACAGCCGTAACTTTTGATCCAGATACTATCGCTACAAATTTACAGAAAAATGGAGCTTTTATTCCGGGCGTAAGACCAGGCCAATCAACTTCTGAACATATTGCTAGAATTTTGACTCGCTTGACTTTGTTCGGGGCAACATTTCTCGGTGTAATAGCTATATTGCCACTTATAATGAGATACATTACAGGTATACAGTCTTTGGCTATTGGTGGTACAGCGCTTCTCATTGTGGTATCTGTTGTGATTGATTTTGTGAAGAAAGTGAATGCTCAGGTGTCACTTAGAGAATACTAAAAATAAAAACAGCCGGCTCGCTACTAATGTAGCGAGCCGGCTGTTTTTGCTATATAATATAAGCTATATGCGACCACTTACATTTATATTTTTCGGGCGTTCAGGTAGCGGAAAGGGTACACAGGCAAAGCTTCTTATAGATTATTTGAGGGAGTCTGATACTACACGCAAAACCATATATATTGAGACAGGCGCTCGTTTCAGAGAGTTTGCCGAAGAAGCTAGTCACACAAGTAAACTAACTAGTGAAATAATGCACGGAGGGGGTCTTTTGCCAGCATTTTTGCCGATTTGGATATGGACTGATTATCTTATCAAAAATACTAGTGGCAATGAGCATATGGTTTTGGACGGTCTTTCAAGACGCATATCCGAAGCCCCAATCTTGGATTCAGCGATGAAGTTTTATAAGCGTCAAAAGCCATACGTTATTACTATCAACGTAAGTCGAGAATGGTCCAAAGAAAAGCTTTTGTCTAGAGGACGTTCTGATGATAACAAAAAAGATATTGAAGAAAGATTGAATTGGTATGAAGAAAATGTTTTGCCTACGGTAGATTTTTTCAAAAATAATCAAGATTATCATTTTATAGAAGTCAATGGTGAGCAATCTATTGAGGATGTTCATAATGAAATGTTGGAAAAGATTTTTGGCAAAGGGGTTGTGGCTGTTCACAAAAATAACAAATGATAAGTATAAAAACACAAAAAGAAATAGAATCTTTGCGTATAGGTGGCCAGAGATTGGCGCAAATCTTGAAGCAAGTATCGTTGGCTGTAAAACCCGGCGTATCGTCTAGTGAGCTAAATGATTTGGCGCATAAACTTATGATAGAAGGTGGTGATAAGCCAGCTTTTCTACATTACAAAACTGCCGGTGCAAAGCCTTATCCTGCTAGTTTGTGTGTATCTATAAATGACGAAATTGTCCATGGTATTCCTAACTATGAAGATAAGATAATAAAAGAAGGTGATATTGTAAGTTTGGATGCTGGTCTTGTTCATGACGGTTTGATTACAGATTCAGCTGTGTCGGTGATTGCGGGTGATGGTGATGCTCTAGCTAGAAAACTTGTAAATGCCACAAAGGAAGCACTTTCTTTGGCTATAAAGTCTGCTCGTGGTGGAGCCTGTGTGGGTGATATTGGTTTTGCTGTCTCAGAAGTTGCAAAAAGAAACGGTTTTTCTGTGGCAGAAGATCTTGCTGGTCATGGGGTGGGGTATAAGGTGCATGAGGATCCATTTATTCCAAATTATGGTAAAAGGGGTGAGGGCATATTACTAAAGGCGGGGATGGTTATTGCTATAGAGCCAATGTTCAACGAAGGCTCTGGCAGAATCACAGCTACAGATGATGGATGGACATATAAAACACGTGATGGCAAAAGAAGCGCTCATTTTGAACATACAATTGCTATTACAGATGGTGATCCTGTAATTTTGACTAAAGATTAATAGGGTAATATTATTAATATTATGAATAAAGGTATAGAAGGCGGTTTGCCGATTAGCCCAGAAGAGCAAATTCATTTAGACCAAAGAAGAAATACCCGTCGTGGTGTACGTGCCAAAACAGACTCGGGTGATTCTTCTGAGTCGTCTTCTGATGTAAAAAATATTACTCATCCAGAAAATGATGTTGATGAGGTTTCTGATAATAGCGATATTTTTCTTAGAGAAGCAGGGCGTTATGATAGAAGGGACTTGTCAGTTATTGTTAAAAAAATAGAAAAAGATATTAAAACTCTTGATTCAAAAAATCCGAGTGGAGAAGATATAAAAAAACTAACTGATTTAGAAAGTAAGTTGAGAATTTTCAAAACAGTTTTGGCAAAAAAAAGAAGCGCGGGCGAGAGATTTTCTGAGAAATTAGCTACTGATGTTGATACTATGGATTTGAATATGGTACCTATTAATGATTTAGCTGATAAAATAGAAGCCGATTATGTTAGGGTGGCCAGGAAAAATAATTTACCAAAAACTTCTCGTCTAAAAAGATTTGGGAAAAAGACTGCAGAATTAGTTAAAAAAGAAGAGCCTAAGCAGGAAGATGTTGAAAATATAAAGCTTGGTAGGGAGATATACGAACGTTTGTCTTTAGCAGGAGGCAAGCAGTTGGAATCAGAGAAATTTTATGGAATTATTTCTTCTACCAATTTAAGTTTTAAAGAATTGAATGCGTTAAGGTTGTTTTTAGAAACACCTACTACTGTATCTACTGGTGGAAATGAAGATGCTAAGTATGCAGTTGCACATATGACGGATACTATTAACCGATCATATTTAGAGCTACTTAATAGGTATATAGAATTAAAAAATATTCGTAATAAAGATGTCGAAAGTTTATTAATACGTTTGTTTGCTGATGATACTGATTCATATAAAAATAGAAAAGATTGGAAAAATGGTTCTATTAAGAAAATACAAGAAGCGCGACTTACTCTTGAACAGTTGTCCAGATTAATTAATTATTTGGATGTAGAAGGTTTACCGCCCGGTAGTCCAGAGCAGGGGGTGTTTTTGCGTGTAAAGGATCGCAAGGATATTATTCAGGAAATTATAAATGGTCTTGCATCAAAAAATACCATATTAAAACCAGAAGAAACAAAAGTGGTGTCATCAGGAAAAAATGAAGATACGAGTAAATCTGGAGTACTAGTTGATAAGGGTGAAATTAATACATATTTTGATAATAAAGGACCTAAAAAAAATAATTTTTCTACAGAAAAACAAGTAAAGCCAAAAAGATTTGGAAATAAGTTACCTGTGGCGAAACCAGAAGAGCCTAAGCAGGAAGATGTTGAAAAGAAAGACAAAGATTTAGAGATTTTAAAATCAGTTTTTATAGAAAATAAAGATGATGAAACACCCGAAGAGTGGAAACTAGCCTGTGTAAATAGGTTAGTTAAGCTCGATTTAAAAAAAGAAGAACTTGAGACACTGCTTCAGTATTTACAGAAAAATGGTTTGCCAGATGAAACTGGTGATAAAGAGACTGATGATATGAGATTGGGTGTTAGAAAAAATATTATAACGGAAGTTATTAGAAGTTTAAATGTTAATGAAGAGCAAACTTTAAATAAAATACCTAGACCTAGAAAAAAAACTACCGTCAAGACAGCTAAAACGCCTGAGGAGATACACCAACTCGCCGTAACTCTTGTTACTAAAATGCAAGATAGTAACATTGGTAGGTCTTTGTCACCTGAACAATTTGACATAGAGGTTAGAAAAATGGAGGATCGTCTTATAAAAGAACGAAATAAACAAAAATTGCAGATTTTTAATGATGATTTGGTTTTTGAGGTACAAAAAGAAATAGCAGGTGGTTTTAAAAAAGAAATTAAAATTAATAGTAATTTAGAAAAAAATATGCCAAAAAATTTTAACGAAACGGGTCGTGATAATAAAGTAGAGACAAAAGAAAGGGGTGTTTCGAATTCAGAAAGGGACAGTTATTTTTCTATGAAAAATTTCTCTGAAGCAAATTTACAAACAGTTAGCGATGATGTGTTAAATAAAGAAGAATTGGAAAAAACCAAAAAGAGATTGCAGTTGCAAGACTTGAAAAAAGAATATGCAGAAGTAAAAAAACAGGCCGATTTAGCTGAAAAAGGTTCTGATCCAGAGGTTTATGATGCGGCGGTCCGTAAGGTTTATTCTCTAGAACAAAAAATTAGAGACTTGTCTGGAAAAAAGGTTGAGGAAAGTAAAAAAAAAGTGGTATCTAAAGATTTTTCTGGTGAAATGAGTGTGGCTGGTGAGGTAAAAAAAGAAGCTGATCTTACAGATGGGCTAATAGATAACAATATTAAAGAAGAAAAAGATGGTGATGTTGTTTTGCGCGCCGAAAGAGAAAATCCAGAGATAAAGAAAAAGCATTTGGATAATTGGCAAAAATCTATGAGTTTGGGTGCAACAGAAAATAATAAGAATGCTGTTAATCCTACAAAGAAAGAGGGAGTTGTAGCCAAGTGGTCTATTTTCCGACGCTTTGCGGATTATCTTCGTGATTTGAACAAGCGTGCGTGGGAAGTGGAGGATGATGGAAAGAATAAATAATTTATCATAAAAAATGTCACAGCATATAAAAAAAGAGAGAACATTTGTTATTATCAAGCCAGATGGCGTACAGAGAACTCTTGTTGGAGAAATTATTTCTAGGTATGAGAGAGTCGGCCTCAAGATGACAGCAATGAAAATGGTGTTGGCTAAACCAGAAATGATAGAACAACACTATACTTTAGATCCAAATTGGAGAAGGGTGACAGGTGAAAAAACAATCAAAGGATATTTGGATAAAGGTTTGAAACCGCCATATACAGATCCACTAGAGGTTACAGAAGTTTTGCTTAAAAAATTAAAAAAGTACATGACAAGTGGGCCGGTGATTTGTATGGTGTGGGAGGGTGCGCATGCTGTGGGTATTGTGAGAAAAATAACTGGAGGTACGGAGCCTCTGACTTCTGATGTCGGTACCATAAGAGGTGACTTTGTGATGGATTCATATCAGATGACCGATCTTGATGGTAGGTCTATTAGGAATCTAGTTCACGCTTCCGGCTCTCCAAAAGAGGCTGAGGATGAAATAAAATTATGGTTTGGTGATGGTGAGGTTATGAAATATCGATTGATTCAAGAGCAGATTTTGTATGATGTAAATCTAGACGGTATTTTGGAATAATTTTCTATTAGTCTTGCATATTTTTGTGGTAGGTCTAAAATATATACAGGGTTACTTGAAATATTTTCTATATAACCTTTTTTTAGGGAGCCCGATATTTGTGCGCACCTTGGTGTACACGTGGGGGCACCCACCTAGTTTTTCTAGGGGAATATTTCCAAGTAATCCTACAAAGCATCTCGCGTAAGCGGGATTTTTTGTTTGTTAATAAATATGAAAAAGGTATTATTAAAGATATGAAAAATATGCGCTTAGCAATACTTTCTTTGTTTATTTTGGTTATTATGGCATTTTTGCATATTTTAGCTATTAAGTTTTATTTGTACTGGAATTTTTGGTGGTTTGATTTGGTTGTACATTTTTTGGGTGGCGTGGCCGTGGGAACGTTTGCGTATTATTTAATTTCCAAGAGTTTTTGTGGGCATGTCCGTAGCAGGATACTAGTGTTGGTTATAGCATTGGCGGTAACTTTGGTGTGGGAAATTTTTGAATTCAAGACTGGTATTACTTTTGTATCTTCTAATTATGCAATGGATACTGTCTCTGATATTTTGTCTGGTCTTTTGGGCGCTAGTATGTTTTTGTTTTTTATTAGTGAAGCAAGAGAGGGTAATTTAGATTAGTTTTTATTTATGAAACCAAAAATTACATTCTATGGAGGTACGGGCTCGGTGACAGGTGCTAGTTTTCTATTTGATATTGGTTCAAAGAAAATTTTAGTAGACTGTGGGCTCAAGCAGGGTAGCAGGGAGGATGAACTAGAAAATAGAGAGCCGTTTCCATTTGATCCAAAATCTATAGACATACTTTTTGTGACTCATGCACATGCAGATCATATTGGTAGAATACCAAAATTAGTAAAAGATGGTTTTTCTGGGAAAATAATTTCAAATCCTGCTACAAAAAGTCTTGCAGAAATAATGTTCGCAGACGCTCTGTCTATAATGAAAATCAATGCTTTGCAAGACCAGGGGGCTATGTTTTATGACGCTTCTCATGTTGCAAAAGCATTGTCTGTGTGGGAGACGTTGCCTTATCATACCAAGTTTGATTTGGGTGATGGTTTTTCTGTTTATGCAAAAGATGCTGGGCATATTTTGGGTTCGACTATGTACGAGTTTTCGAGGGGTGACAGGACGATTGTTTTCACTGGCGATTTGGGTAATTCTCCTTCTCCACTTTTGCGTGATACTGAAAGTGTTTCTGGTGCAAATTATATAGTAATGGAAAGTGTTTATGGAGATAGAAACCACGAAAGCAAAGATGATCGTGATGCCAATTTCAAGAAAATAATTGAAGATACTATAGCGGGCAATCGCACTCTACTTATACCATCTTTTTCTTTGGAGCGTACTCAAGTTCTTTTGTATAAAATTAATAATTTATTTGAGAGCGGTGAGATGAAAAGTATACCTGTGTTTCTAGATTCGCCTTTGGCTATCAAGGTAACAGAAATATATAGCAAGATTTCTAATTATTTTAAAGATTCAGTTAGAGATGAAATTGCTCAGGGTGATGATATTTTTGATTTTCCAAAATTACAGAAAACAGCACGTATCAAAGATTCTCAAGGCATCGTGGCTGAATCAAATCCAAAAATTATTATCGCTGGTTCAGGAATGTCTGCGGGCGGGCGAATACTATCTCACGAGATCATGTATGCTCCAGATCCAAATGCTACTATATTACTCGTGGGTTATCAGTCTGTGGGTACCATAGGCAGACAGCTGGAAGAGGGGGTGAAAGTGATTAATATTAAAGGTGAAAGGGTTATTGTGAGGGCTAAAATAGAAAAGATTGAAGGATTTTCTTCACACAAAGATTCGAACGGGTTGGTGTCATTTGTAGAAACTGCGGGTGACAGTCTTGAAAAAGTTTTTGTGGCTATGGGTGAGCCAAAATCAGGTTTATTTTTGGTGCAGAGGCTGAGAGATGAGCTCGGCGTAAAGGCAGTGTTTCCAGAAGAGGATTCTGTACATGAAATAGATATATAAAATAAAAGCGCCCCCCATTCTGGGGGGCGCTTTTATTTTATTTTACCTTCTCAATTATTTTCTTGAATGTTTCTGGATTTTCGTGAGCTAGAGTTGAAAGGATTTTTCTGTCCAAAGCGATTTTATGCTTTTTTAGGTTGCCTATAAGTTTGCTATAAGATATACCTAATGGTTTTGAGGCGCTATTTATTCTAACATTCCAAAGTCTTCGCATGTCACCTTTTTTGTCTCGTCTGTGAGCAAAAGCGTATTTACCAGCATGTGCTAGGGCTTCCATTGCTTGGTTTAGTTTTGTCGAACGACCAAAACGATAACCCTTGGCTTTCTTTAGGGCGTTTCTTCTCCACTTGATTGAAATTACACCTGATTTTACTCTTGTCATGTTATTTTATTTTGCTACTGTCTGAATATATCGACTCTTGTCTTTGTTGCTAATAGGGAAGGAAGTAGTGCGTCGCTTTGCTTGCTGTGATCTTCGACTCTCTTTTGCATTAAAATGGTTTTGACCAGTGCTTCGTGCCACAAGCTTTCCTGTTTTGGTTATTTTTATTCTCTTTGTATATGATTTGTTTGTTTTAATCATGTTATTGTGTTTTACTTCCTTTCTCTATTACGGTGGTTAGACCTTTTGGACTTTTCTTTGCTTCCTCAGCAACTTTGTAGTCCACACTTACTAAATTTAGAAACCTTGTGAGACGATCTTTGAGAAAAGATAGTTCCATGTATTTGGTTCTGCCCGGAAGGAATAAGTCTATTCTTACTCTATTTCCTTCGCTTAGCCACTCAGAGGTTTTTTTAGCTTTTAGTTCCAAATCGTGCTCTCCGGTGCCTACTTTTATCTGTATACCTTTGGTTTCTACAGTGTGGGCCTTGGCTTTTGCTTGCTTTAGTTTCTTATTTTCACCGTACTGAAACTTACCATAATCCATTATTTTTGCAACCGGTGGGTTGGCGTTTGGGGATATCTCAATAAGGTCAGAGTTTGCCTCATAAGCTCTTTTCAAAGCTTCGCTTGTGGTCATGACGCCTAGGTTTTCACCATCGATGCCTATGACACGCAATTCGGACGCTCTTATTTGATTGTTTATTCGTACCTGAGTACTCAATTTATATAAAGAATTATCCCTAATAATGCTTTGAAACCAATATTAATAGTGGTTCAAATGGTCTGGAAAATATAACACATTTGGCTTTTTAAAGCAATGGGTTAGGCCATTTTATGATTTTATAGTATTTTTCTAAAGGGTTTAATCAAAAATTCCTTTAATTTTTGTAATTTTGACCTAGCTCTCCACCTCACTAATTCAATTTTATTGGAATTCAAGATGTCTTCTTTTGCGTGTTGAGTTAGTGTTTCAATAAAGCTTTTTTCTGTTGATATGATGTTGGCTTCGTGGTTATAAACGAAACTCAAGTTGTCCATATTCATGCTACCTAAAGTGGCCCAAGATTTATCTACTATGATTGTTTTGGCGTGAAGAATTGTGGGTTCGTAGTGGTATATTTCTACACCTGATTTTATGAGATCATCATAATACGTGTGTGATGCTAGTCCTACTACTGCCACATCATTTATGTTAGGTAATATTATTTTTACTTCAACACCTCTTCTGGCTTTTATTTTTAGAATACGAATCAGTCTGTTGTCTGGTAGAAAATATGGGGTAGTAATAATAATACTTTCCTTTGCATCTCTCAGGGCGTCTATTAGTGCGTGATATAAAAATCTTTTACCAAAGTATGGTGCATTGGTAATAAATTCAAATTCTTTTGTATATTTTCTGGTAGCAATAAAGCGGGCGATAGGGCCTTTCTCTAGAGTTAGATTCCACATTTCCAGCCACACTCGTATCATTTCATTAACGATATTTCCTCGTATTTCTACTAGTGTGTCTCTCCAGCCTGTCATTTCGCTGTCCAAACCAACACCGCCTGTAAAGCCGATTATTTCATCTACTATTAATATTTTTCGATGGTCACGAAAATACCAAGAAAATATTTTTTTGATACGCCAAGGGCTAATGATATTCCAAAAACGTATTTCGATTCCTGAGTCCAGCATTTCTTTTGCTAGTGTGGAGTTGTAAATATAATAACTTCCCGCTGTATCAAGTATGAGTTTAATTTTAACTCCTTGTTTCGCTTTGTTTATCAAGACTTCCACAAATTTTTTGCCTATAGAATCATTATCAAAAATATATTGCTCAAGCAGGATTGAGTGTTGTGCATTTTTACAAGCTAGGAGCATGGCCTCCCATGCTTCGTTGGTGGCGGTATAGAATTTCCATTCAGTTTGACTCATGGCTTTAATACTACATAATATTCCTGTGTAAAGCTATTATGGTTGCTTTTATTATTGTTTATGGTATAATACAAAACTAGAATATTGTCACTATGGATGGTGGCAATAGTGGGTCAATCCCTAATGGAGGACATCTCATGTCTTGCAAGGGAATTCGTTGGATCTGTCGCCAATCGGTTGGGGCATTAACCGGCCACGACCGGTGGGAGTGTCGCTCTGATGCTGGAACGATTCGGACGGTCGAAATCCCGCGGGGTTTCGATCCGCGTAAAGTGCTCACCGAGGTCCTGTCTCGGTGAGGAAGATCCACACAACCAAAAAGCCCCGACGCGACGTGCGCCGAGGCTTTTCTTTTTATATTTAATATGCTATTTTTTTTGTGGAAAGGAAGGTGCCCTTTGATCTCTAGCTTTAATGTAATTCAAGCTTCACTTGTGTTTCCTGTTGTTACTCATGGACCCAATCGTGTTGTTTTGTTGGGGAGAGTGAAGAAGACATCGTCTTCTTGGCTGGGTCGTTACAATGGTTTTGGTGGGAAGTTTTCGGCAGAAGATCGGAAATGCCCTCGTCGATGTGCTCTGCGTGAACTTGAGGAGGAGGCAGGGATTTGTGGTATTGATTCTGACCTCGAGTTTATTGGCAAGTTTTGGACAATTGCCGTGACTGGAGATTGGGTGAATCGCTGGGAGGTCTCATGTTTTCGTCTGTATGATTGGAGTGGAGAACCATACGAAACTCGAGAAATGAGTCCAAGTTGGTTTCCTCTCGAGGCGTTCGAACATGGTCTGCCGCCATTTGCTGATAGGTTGGTTTCGCCGTTTCTTCTTACGAATCTCATTTGTGGGAATGACATGGTGTGGGGATATTTCCTGAAAAGGTTTGGTGAAAAGATGTCTAGGTGTAGGATCGGTTTTGGAGGGTTGGAGCCAAAGGTTCCACCACCATGGTTCAGGTTGTGAAGACGTTTTTTGTGGGGAATCGCGCCTCTCGTGAGAGGGCGCTTTTTATTTCGTGATAGTTATTACCTATATGTTACTATTATCACGGCGTTCTTTTAACTTGAACTTTTACTTGAAGGGGTTGTTATGAAGACTGCGGAAATGTGTCGCAAGGCGTCTGTGGTTGCGGTTATCATTGTGCCGTTTGTGGCTACTGTGTGGGCAATCTACAAAGCTGTGACCGAAGGAGTTACGGCGGTGAGCCTGGGTCTGTTTGCCACTATGTATGTGCTGACTATCTTGGGCGTGACGGTGGGGTGGCATAGGTATTTTACCCACAAGGGCTTCACCATGTCTCGACCGCTCGTCTATTTCTTTGGAATATTCGGAGCTATGGCGATTGAGGGGACACTCATTGATTGGGTGTCACAACACTGTACACATCATCGACACACAGACAGAGAGGGTGATCCGCATTCGCCAGTAGCAAGGAGGCCGGTCGGTCTTTGGCAACGTGCTACGGGTATGCTTCACGCTCACTGCCTATGGATGGTGTCTATGGATGGGGAGAGAGATCGTAAGTTGATTGCCGACCTTCTCGAAGATCCTGTGGCGGTGCGTATCAATAAGTACACCAGCTTGTGGATTGTTCTGGGGCTGGCACTGCCAACTTTGGTTGGGTGGTGTGTCGGTGGTTCTCGTGGGGCGCTCGACGGTTTCCTCTGGGGTGGCCTCGTGAGAATCTTTGCTGTGCACCAGGTAACTTGGAGTGTGAACTCTATCTGCCATCTGTTTGGCACAGAGCCGTATTTCAGTTTGGACAACAGCCAGAATAACTGGCTAGTTGGTGTGTTGGCTCTTGGAGAGGGCTATCACAATGCGCACCATGCTTTTGAAAGGAGTGCTCGTCACGGTTTGCGGTGGTGGGAGATCGATGTGAGTTGGTATGTGATTTGCTTGCTGGAGTTTCTGGGATATGTGAGTAATATTCAGACCATCTCTCCAGAGCAGTTTAAGAAAAATCGGGAAAGGAAGGAAAGGTTCAAGAAATGAGGTTTTGGGGGTTGAGCCCGGCGTCACACGAGTGATGCCGGGCTCTTTTTTTTAAATATTTTCTTCCAAAAACTTTTTTTGTTCAGGTATTGTGTTATCTGGTGCTTCAGTAAACCAATTATACTCGCTCGCTTGTTTATCTAAAATTATTTTATCCTCGGCAGATTCTACAAGAAAAGCCATGCTTATGTCTTTGCCATAAGTGGGGAATGAATTGTATTCTATGTATCCAAGTAGTTTTTTTACTTCTACTTTTAGCCCAAGCTCTTCTTTTGCAACTCTTTTGACAGCTTCTTCTACACTTTCACCTAGGAGTATTGTGCCTCCGGGTGTGTGCCACATACCCATGGCTGGAGCGATGGCTCTTTTGATGAGAATAAATTGTTTGTTTTTTACTAAAATAACTTCTACACAAAGTCGCGGAACTCGACTGTATATTTGTTTGAATTCCTCAAATGGTATTTTCTGGGGCATTGGTAGAGTATAGCATTGAAAAAGCCCTGATGTGTTAATGTTTTTTAAAATAAATGTGGAATCGGTCACAGATAATTTCCTCGCCAGTCGCTCGGAAATTTCCGCGACCCCGTCGTGCTCCGGCCATTTGATCCCCCCAAATACTCTCCTAGCCAAATTTAAACCACCCATGCCGGTGGCTTAAATTTGTCGGGGGAATGGATCCCGTAGTTACTAAGAAATTCTGCTCCGTGCACTCGCAGAATTTCCAAGTACTACTGGACGCGGCTCACTGTCGCTCCAAGTATTCGCGACACGTTCCGCCGGTTCGATTCCCCATGCAAGCCAAGTAGTTGGCTTGCTCCATCTCCACTCAAAAAACAAAAGCGCCTTTTGGGGCGCTAATGTTTTTTAAAATAAATGTGGAATCGGTCACAGATAATTTCCTCGCCAGTCGCTCGGAAATTTCCGCGACCCCGGCTCGGTATTGCTCGTTGCTACTCGCAATATACCTCCGCCTTTCTCATCCCCCCATCTAAATTCAGACAATAAAAAATACCAGTAAACACTGGTATTTTTTATTGTTGTGGAGATGGGGGGAATCGAACCCCCGTGCAGATGGTTTTCCAAAATGTTTCTACAAAGTCTAGTGTATTTTTACCGTACAAGACGGATCTCGGTAGAAAGGGTAGAGAATACACAAAATCCCTTACTGCCCAGCTTCTTTGTTTCGATATTTCACCGAAGCGTTGAGATATCTAGTCCTACGTTATGACACTATTCAATGCTTGCAGGACGTGGGCATTGAAAGCGTCGCTTAGGCTATTGCGTAAGCGAAAGAAAAATCCTTTGCTCCAAAATATGGAGAAACAACTGACTTTGCTTTTGATACTAAAGTGTTTGCACTTAGATTTTTCCAAAAGTTTAAAGAGGTATTGGAGCTCTACTTTGCACATAAAGGAAGAAGACACCTGTCGATGCCTAGCATCCCCTAAGTCATATTTTATTTTCAACGATCGAGAAGTTCTCTGGCAACATCACGAGCAGTATCTCGTTTTTTGATGTCAGCTCTTTTGTCGAACTTCTTTTTGCCACGTACTATGGCTATATCTAGCTTGATAGTACGACCTTTATTATACATTGAAATTGGGACTATTGTCAAACCACGTTGTTTCTCGACTTTCTGGAGTTCCTCAATCTCTTCTTTTTTGAGTAGAAGTTTGCGGTGTCTTTGTTCCAAATATCCTTTTTCTGTATTGTTTGGCTGATATGGCGGTATCGTGGCACCGAGCAAAAAGGCTTCATTGCCACGTATTGTGATGTGAGAACCTTCGAAACTACCCTGATGATTACGTATAGATTTCACTTCTATGCCCAAAAGCTCTACACCGGCGGTGAAGGTTTCTAGTATTTCATAATTCAATCTGACTTTCTTGTTTTCTATAAGATTCACGCTGTTATCATAGCAGGGAAATATTACTTTGACAAAGAGCATATAAGGTGGTATTTTTTTAACGGATGTAAAAAATTCGCACTCTAACCATGGAAGGGTCACCATGAATGTTTTCGAGATTACGTTTGGTGTGTTTCTTGTTGTGGTTGTTGTGTATATCGCGTGCACTGTGTTGCGCGCCCACCGGTATTACTGTCGGTGGTGTCCGTGCGGTACGCGAATGAACCACACTCGGGTGTCGATTGTGGGGAAGCGTGGCGAGCCACTTGTGGCAGATCGCTGGCATTGTCCGAGGTGTGGGCGGGAGATTACAGGTGAGCCGTACGAGGATCCGGGTATCATTCTTCACTAACGAGAGGGGAAAAAATCATGAGCACGACACAGTACGTTTTTGTCGTGTTGCTCGTTGGGCTTATGGCGGGTTGGGTGCTGTGGAAATGGCTTTCTCGGCTCAAATCGTCACAGGCGAGAAAGTGCACACATTGCGGGAGGTGGTGTGAGCCTTTGTCGGAAGATGAGGAGCAGGGGTTTACGATGTATTTTCAGTGCCCTAAGTGTGGCACTAACTTCCAAGCTCATGAATGAGTGTGTGGGAGTTGAATCGACGAACGGGGCGTGGTGTTTCTGAGGCTTCAAGCCAAAGATCGCCACGCCTTTTCTTTATTTTGTAACTTTTTGTTATACTGTTGTCACAATGGCAAATAACAAACCAAAAAAATTTAAAATAATTATTGGCGGGGGTGGTAAAAAAAATCCAGAAAAAAATAGTTTATTTACAAATATTGCTATAGCTTTATTTATCTTTGCATCGATAGTATTTCTATATTCTTTTATTTCTGAACAGCGTAGTGGTGCTACACCAAAAATTTCAATATCAGAATTGGCTACCGAGGTGGCAAAGGGTAATGTCAAAGAGATTGCTGTAAATGGTGAAGATCTGTCTATTACATACAATGATGATTCAAAGAAAGTTTCTCAAAAAGAAGAGAGTACTGCTCTGACAGACACTCTCTCTAACTACGGAGTGAGCGCGCCTCAGCTTGAGAAAGTAAAAATAAATGTTGATTCTAGTTTGGGTGCTGGTTTCTGGCTTTTGAATCTATTGCCAATATTGTTGCCAATTATTTTTATTGGTATTTTCTTTTGGTATCTCACTAGGCAGGCAAAGGGCGCTGGCATGCAGGCATTCACTTTTGGTCAGTCAAAAGCGCGAATGATTTTGCCGACAGACAAAAAACAGAGAGTACTTTTCAAAGATGTTGCGGGTGTAAAAGAAGCGAAAGAGGAATTGACCGAGGTGGTAGATTTTCTAAAAAATCCAAAGAAGTTTTTGGATATAGGTGCGCGTATACCAAAAGGTATTTTGCTTATGGGTGCTCCGGGTACGGGCAAGACTTTGCTTGCTAGGGCTGTTGCGGGTGAGGCGGGAGTGGCTTTCTTTTCTATTTCCGGTTCTGAATTTGTGGAAATGTTTGTGGGTGTTGGTGCTTCTCGTGTTAGGGATTTATTTAAACTAGCCAAAACTGCTGCGCCGGCTATCGTGTTTGTGGACGAGATTGATGCTGTGGGGCGTGTGCGTGGTACTGGAGTGGGTGGCGGTAATGATGAGAGAGAGCAGACGCTAAACCAAATACTCGTGGAGATGGACGGTTTTGAACCAACAGAAAAAGTGATCGTGATGGCGGCTACCAATAGGCCAGATGTTTTGGATCCAGCTTTGCTAAGACCGGGTAGGTTTGATAGGCGAGTGACTTTGGATTTGCCAGATAGAAGCGATAGGGAGGAGATTTTGAAAATACACGCTCGTTCAAAACCACTTGCTGAAGATGTAAATATTTCTGTGATCGCCGAGAGGACTCCAGGTTTTTCTGGTGCGGATTTGTATTCTCTTATGAATGAGGGTGCTATCTTGGCGGCTCGTGAAAATAGGACAAAGCTTTCTCAATATGACCTCATACGTTCGATAGAAAAAGTGATGCTTGGTCCAGAGAGGAGAAGCCATGTGCTTTCAAAGAAAGAAAAAGAGCTCACGGCATATCATGAGGCGGGGCACGCTCTGGTGGCATCTGTTTTGGAATATGCTGACCCAGTACACAAGATATCTATTATTTCTCGTGGTAGAGCTGCTGGTTATACATTGAAGTTGCCGATTGAGGACAAAAAATTGCAATCAAAAAATGAATTTTTGGATGATATTGCAGTGTCTCTTGGTGGCTACGTGACGGAAAAAATGATTTTGGGTGATGTTACAACTGGTCCTTCAAATGATTTGCAGGTTTCAACTGCGCTTGCTCGTGATATGGTGACGAAATATGGTATGTCAGATCGACTTGGCCCTGTGGCTTTGGAAGGTAATGGAGGTCGGGCTATGTTCGGTAGAGGTGTTGATGGTGATGAGTATTCAGAAGACGTCGCTTCTGTGGTTGATTCTGAGGTTTCAAAAATTATGTCTGAGGCGCGCACTAGAGCGGAAAAGATAGTCACAGAAAAAAGAAGCTTGCTAGATGTTATTGCAAAGAGACTTGTGGAAGTAGAAACAATCGAGCGTGATGAGTTTGAACAAATATTGATTGCAAACGGTGTTACACCAAAAAAGAAAAAAGATATCGAGCACCAAGTTTAGTGTCCACCCTCTAGGATTCGAACCTAGGACCCTCGAGGTATAAGCTCGATGCTCTAACCAACTGAGCTAAGGGTGGATATGGAGATATTATACCAAAAAGTAACTTGGGGCAATCATTTTTTATTCAAAATGTATTTTTCTTTTGTTTGCTTCGTAGTATTCTTTGATTTCAGTGTGGTTATTTAGCTCAGAATCTTTTTCAATTATCTCTTTGGCTTCAGCACGAGCAGCCTCTACCATTTTTATATTTTTGATACCTTCCATCGCGAGGTCGGATACGCCCCATTGTTTTTGACCGTAAAGTAAGCCTGAACCTCTTTGGGATAGATCAAACTCTGCTAACTCAAAACCATTTTTTGCTGTTTTGAGAGCTTTGAGACGGTCGATGGTTTTTTCACTTTTTGCTTCGGCAAAAACATAGCAATATGCTTGGTGGTTGCTACGTATGACTCGTCCGCGTAATTGGTGGAGCTGTGACAGGCCAAATCTTTCTCCACCTTCTATGATAATCACTGTCGCATTTGGTACATTTACACCCACTTCCACTACTGATGTAGCAACTAAAATATGAGTCTTACCGTTTTTAAATTTCTCCATCACTTTGTCTTTTTCAGTTGGAGTCATTTTGCTGTGCAGTATATCAATCTCGTATTCTGGAAAAATATCTTTTTTGAGTCTTTTGGCTTCTTCGTTTACTGACTTTGCTAGAATAGCGCCTTCTTTGGTGGGATCTGGTTCGTCTATGCGAGGACAGATGATATATACTTGTCTGCCAGCTTTAAGTTCTTCACGAATTTTGTCATAAGTATTTTTTCTTTGGTTAGGCAAAACTATTTCCGTGATAATTGGTTTGCGCCCGTGAGGCATTTGGTCGAGAAGGGTAATATCTAGGTCGCCGTATATGGTGAGAGCTAGTGTGCGCGGTATCGGTGTAGCTGTCATAGACAAAAGGTGTGGCAAAATATCATCTTTATGGCGAAGCTTTTGCCTCTGGGCAGTACCGAAACGATGCTGTTCGTCTATGACAACAAAAGCCAGATTTTTAAATTTTACAGTTTTTTGTATGAGAGCGTGTGTGCCGACGATGATTGGTATCTCGCCGTTGGCCACCCATTTTAGAAGTTGCGCGCGAGAAATATCCGTTGCTTTTGTTGGGGATACTTTTGAGGGGAATTTTTTGCATCCGCTACCTGTAATGAGGCCTATTTGTATGCCAGTATAGGCAAAGTATTTTATGAATGATTCAAAGTGTTGCGAAGCAAGGATTTCTGTCGGCGCCATATAAGCGGTTTGTAGATTGCCATAGTCTTTGTCGTGAGGCCTCGTGGTGGTCGTGGCATATACTGCCGAAGCCGCGACTGCGGTTTTTCCCGAACCCACATCACCTTCAAGTAGGCGAGACATTGGGTAATTTTTAGCAAAGTCACTGAGTATTGTTTCGATGGCTTTCTTTTGTGCTTCTGTGGGCTCAAAAGGGAAACGGCCGATAAAATCAGCCATTTCTTTTTCTGTCTTGGTAATTTTGAATGATTTTTTGTTTTGGTATTCTTGTCGCTCTTTTTGTTTTTCTAGTTGAATAAAAAATATTTCTTGAAAGGCAAATCTTTTTCTGGCGGAAATACTGTCAGACTCTTTTTTTGGTGTGTGCACCCAAACTATGGCAGAAGCAAGAGACGGTAGATTGTATTTTTTTAACATATCTTGTGGTAGGGGCTCTTTGAGTGAATCTATAATTCCAGATTTAAATATTTTTTGAATAGCATGAAAAAACCATTTTGAAGTTATGCCACGACTCTCGGCATATACTGGATATGAGTAGCTACTATCTCCTTGGCCAAAGAGGGAAGACCCGACAGCTATTGGTAAATCAGGTGTTTGTTCTGTTTCTGGATTTGTGAAATATAGTATTCCTTTTCTTTCGGCTACTTTGCCTTCCATTTTTACAAAATCACCATCGTGAAGCATTTTTGCTATGTATGGTTGATGAAACCAAATGGCTTTTATTTTCCCGCTTTCGTCCTCGATGATCGCTTCGGCCATGGGTATTTTACTCTTCCATCCCTTGCTGAGTTTGAGGTGAGAAATTTTGCCATAGACTAGAGCATGATCGCCTTTGCTGAGACCTACAATATTTTTGACTTGAGCCATGTCGCCGTATCTTACGGGGAAATAGTAGAGCAGGTCCTCGATGGTTTCTAGGCCAAGTTTTTTCAGAGCTTTCTTCTGTGTATCCATGAGGCGGAAATGTTCGGTGATTGGGGATTGTAGATTCATTGAGGATATTATATGCAAAACTAAGTTTCAGTGCATCTTTTGAGCTTTTAGAAAAGTCTTTTTTGCTGTATATTGATTTTATATGGATTACAAAAAACTAGCCCACACATTGTTTTCAGAAGTTACATTGACAACCGAAGACTTGGAGAAAAAGTATCCGCCTAGAGCTCTGCCAGAGACGGCTTTCGTGACTCGTGTGGCGCCAAGCCCCACAGGTTTTATGCATTTAGGTGGTGTGTACTCAGCTTTGATTTCTGAGAGGGTGGCGCATCAGAGTGGTGGCGTATTTTTCTTGCGTATAGAAGATACAGACAAAAAAAGAGAAGTAGAGGGCGCTATTTCTGCAATCGTAGAGTCTTTGAATAGCTTTGATATAAAAATAGACGAGGGTGAGGTTGCTTTGGGCAAAGAGGTCGGCTCTTATGGGCCATATAGGCAAAGTGCTCGCGCAGATATTTACAAAGTCTATGTAAAGAAGCTTTTAGAAGAGGGTAAGGCTTATGTAGCCTTTGATACTGGAGAAGAGCTCGAGCAACTTACAAAAACTCAAGAAGAACAAAAAATTCGTCCGGGATATAGGGGTGAGTGGGCTCTATGGAGAAACAAAAGTGAAGATGAAGTATACAAGGCCTTGGCAGACAAAAAGCCTTTTGTTATTCGTTTCAAATCAAGTGGTGATTTTGAAAAGAAAATAAAGGTGAATGATCTCGTGAGGGGCGAGAGGGAGCTTTCACAAAATGATTTGGATATTGTTATATACAAAACTGATGGCTTGCCTACATACCATTTTGCTCACGTGGTAGATGACCATCTTGCCCGTACTACTCATGTGGTGCGTGCCGATGAGTGGTTTGCTTCCTTTCCGTTGCATTTAGAGCTTTGGAACGCTCTCGGGTGGACTGCGCTAAAGTATGCACACTTTTCTCCAATACAAAAAATGGACGACGGTTCTCGTCGTAAGCTCTCAAAGAGAAAAGATCCTGAAGCAAATATCCTTTTTTATAAAGAAAAAGGTTACCCAGCCCGCGCGGTGATAGAGTACTTGCTCAACTTGGCAAACTCTTCTTTTGAAGATTGGCGAAAAGCAAATCCGACTTTGAATAATACAGAATTTGTATTGAAGTTAGAAAAAATGAGTCCTAGCGGAGCACTTTATGATGAAAACAAGCTCATAGATATTAGCAAAAATGTGGTTGCACAGATGACGGCTGATGAAGTGTATGGCAGGCTCTTGGTGTGGGCACGAGAGTTCGATAATCCTTTCGCAGATATTTTGTCTCGTGACGTGGCTTATACAAAAAAGGTTTTGAATATAGAGCGTGGTGGCCCGCAGGGTAGAAAAGATATTTCAAAATGGTCTTCGGCTAAAGAGGAAATCGGTTATTTTTTTGATGACATCTTTGCTGGTATTGCTATAGATCAAAATCTTTTTTCTCCAGTGCCTTTGGATATTGCAAAAAAGTGTGTAGAGATGTTTAAAGAAAATTATTCAGTAACTGATGACAAAGACGCGTGGTTTGGAAAGATAAAAAATATTGCCATCACTCTAGGCTATGCATCTAGTGCAAAAGAGTATAAACTCGAGCCAACAAAATACAAAGGTAATGTAGCTGATATTGCAAAGGTGTTTAGAGTTTTGCTTACAGGCAAAACAAATACTCCAGATTTACATCAGATTATGCAAGTCTTAGGTAAAGATATGGTGTGGAAGAGATTAGACAATATCTAGTTTAGAGTATAGACAATATAAGAGAGATACGTGGCAAATGTTACCCATGCTGTATATGGCAAGAGTAGTATTGAAGCTGTTTTTGATATTGGCCAAATACAAACAATGAGAAAGATGACGGATAGATTTAGTATCAGTGCTTCTCCTGTGGCCCAGCCGATTTCGTGTTGGGTAAAGAAAAGGTAACTCCAAAATATGTTTAGCAGAGCGTTGGCTATAAATAGTGCACCAATGCGCCACTTTTGTGCTCGAGTAGTTTGTTCATCGTCTCTAGTAAATACGATAATTGCAGATATTGTAGTGAGAATAAAAATGATAGTCCAAACTGTGCCAATGATGCCGCCGGCTGGTGTAAAAGAGGGGAGGTTTATTGTTTTATACCAATCCATACCAGCACTAGTAAAAGAGCTTCCGGTTGTTGCCGTCCAAATAGTTATGACGGGAATGATTATGTATGTTAGAAGGTGCATGTTTTATTATATTTCTTGCCAAATAAAATGCGTTTCTTTATCTGACTGTTTTTCTATATAACCCTCCGGTTTAAATTGCTCTTCTGTCATATAAAAAGCAAATCGATGAAATACATATTTTGTTTTTAATCCAGGATAACTCGGTGACTCATTTATTTCTTCATCAATACGAATCTTTTGTAATTCTATTTTACCACTAATACCTAATTCTTCCACAATGCCTCTTTCGGTTGCCTCAGCTGGATCTTCATTAGGTTTAATCTTTTCAGCCATGGATTGCTGTAACTTTCTTTTTCTTTCTCTGCCGTCTTCAAACACTTGTTTATCTTCTTTAAGAATATATTTTTTACCATCTGGTGTCTGATAATAAACATCTACTCCCCCTACTAGCACTTTTCTAATAAGTTCACCATTTTCTTCTATAAGAGTTGATTCACCGGATTCAATTTCATGAGCTAAATCACTCATTTTTTTTGCTTTGTCTACACCATATTTAGAAATATCTATCCCGGCACTGTATAATTGTTGAGTTATTTTTTCTAAAAAATTTTGATTAAATTGTTCCATATTATTAATTATACAGTTATTATGATAATAATAAATTTGTATAAATTTATTTGGGTTTAAAAAAGTGTAGATAAAAAATAAAAATTGTGGTAACTTGTGTAAGTGTGAATGGAGACGTGGCTGAGTGGTCGAAAGCGCCTCACTGCTAACGAGGTAAGCCCTTTAAACGGCTTCATGGGTTCAAATCCCATCGTCTCCGCCGGAGAAAATTTTAAATTATATTTAAAATTTTAGAGGAAGCGTAAAGACGCTTCCGTATGGGATTTGAAGCCTGATTGAGATTTTTCTTGAGTGTATTCACGAAAAGAAAAACCAATCAGGGTACTGAAACTGTAAGTTTAAAATCCCATCGTCTCCGCCAGATGTCCAGGTTCGAACCATTGTATAATAGAGGTTCTGGACAAAAGAAAATTTATGTCAAAGAAAAAGAAACAGATATCACAAAAGGAGTTGCTTATAGAATTTTATACGAGAAATCCCAACAGAGATATTCCTCACTTTGAGATTGTGCCCCAAGTAATGAAGGAATACCTAAAAAATACAGGAAAAGTATTTGCAGATCCAGATCGTGGAATTAGAAAGCTTTATCAAGATGGTTTTTTGATACAGATAAGTAAGGGTGTATATCACTATGATCCCACTCATATTAAAAATAGAAACCTTGAAGACTTTGATGCCAAGACTAAAAAAACAATCTTTGAAAGAGATGGCTACAAATGTGTTGTCTGTGGACGAGGGCCAAAGGAAGGAATGGAAATACACGCAGACCATGTAAAGCCAAAAGATCGGGGTGGAAAAGCTACTGTAGAAAACGGGCAAACCCTCTGTTCACAACATAATTTCTTAAAAAAGAATTTAGGACAAACCACATTAGGAAAAAGATACTTTATTCACTTACTTAAAGCATCTACTAAAAATGGTGATAAAAAACTAGTTGCCTTTTGCGAGGAAGTTCTAAAACTTTTTGATAAATATGAGATTGATATAGAAGTAAAAGACTAGAAACAAAACCCGCTGAAAGGCGGGTTTTGTTTTATATGATTTTATTTTGAGATTTTTCTTTATCTACTCTATCACTTGCGATTTTACAATATAAGGGTGAAATATCTATATGAACAAAGTTTCTTCCTGTTCTTACTGCTATTGTTGCAACTGTTCCAGTTCCACCAAACATATCAAGAACATTATTGCCTTTGTAAGAGTAAAACTTTTGTAACCTGTAGATCAATTCTTCGGGAAATGGTGCGGGATGACCCTTTCTTTTAGTCTCTGGTTGAATTTTCCAAAATCCATCAGAAAATTTCATAAATTCTTCTTTTGTAATATCGGCCATACCTTGATCACCATCTAATCTATCTTGGTCTTTCGAAAATATAAGAACATATTCCCAAGATGGCACGATATGCGGATTTGCGGGACTTTTAAAGCTTCCCCATGCAGTACGTTTCAGCATTGTTTGTTTATACCATAAAATTTCCGTCCTAAATTTCATACCAACCTTTTTCATTTGTTCAATATAATCGTGATGGATAGGCACAAAATCTTTAATACCCGTAGGAGCAATATTTATTGCAAACTTACCACCCGGAACTAGAACTCTTTTTGTTTCTTCCCAAACTTTATACAGCCAATTTAAATAATCTTGATGGTTCATCATGTCGTTGTGATTGTCGTAGTCCTTTCCAACATTGTATGGTGGTGAAGTAACAGCAAAATGGATTGACGAATCTGGTATCTTTTTCATCATATCCAAAACATCGCCACATAAAAATTGGTTGAATTTGAATTTCTCCTCTTTTTTCGCCTGCTCCTCAAGATTTCTGAAGGTGCTAATCACCTTACCTTGAATGATCACACTTTTAACAAAAAAATGTTTTAGTTTAGGATTAGCGGGTTGCAGTCTAATTCTATTTTTTTCTTTATAAATTTTTTTAAGGGTAACCTCGTTACCATTTATCAAAGCGACTGCTGTTTCCCCATCTTCCACCGTATTTTGTTTTCTGATTACAACAGTATCACCATCAAAAATACCTTCATCAATCATACTGTCTCCCTTTACACCCAGTGCAAAATGCTCGCCTGAGGAGACCAAACCACTTGGAACCGTGATTGTCCCAAATTCTTCTATGGCCTCAATCGGCTGACCTGCCGCAATATATCCTTTGAATGGAATACTTATTAAACTTTCTTTTCTCTCAATTTCTGCAGAACGAGCTGCGTTTCTCTCACGTTTAATGTAACCCTTTTCCTGTAGGATTTTCATGTAGTGATTAGCAGTAGAAACAGAGGAGAGTTTAAAATGCTTTCTCATCTCATCATGAGAGGGGCTGAACCCTTTTTTTTGAGAATACTCTTGAATATAGTCCAAAACCTTTTTTTGTTTCTTTGTGAGCATAAAATGGATTGACAATTTATTTTCTAATTTATATACTTACAGTATACTAGAACAAAACTAGAAAGTCCAAAATTGGTTATCCACATAATTTAAAAACAACATGAAATTAGGGAAACATCAAAAAACTGAGGAAGGTCTCTTTAGAAAAGAACGACCTGACTCATCAACGGAGAACCTTCGCAAAGAATATCTTGTATTAAATAACTTACATGGAAATATTAAGACTCTAGGGGTAGCAGAAAAAGCACATGGAGTTGATTCTCTTTCTCAGGTATTAAAAGAGGCAAAAAAATTAAAGTAAAACCATGAGTAACGCAAAACATAATTGGAGAGGTGCTTCTGAACTTACGGCATTTAGTTATATTTGTGGTCATTGTGGAAACTCGCTATCTTCCAATGTAGGTTACACAAAAGCTTCAAATTCTGATGGTAGCGGAAGTACAATTGGACAAATTTATATATGCCATCATTGCCAGAAACCAACATATTTTGAGAATGGTGTCCAAATACCAGGAGCCAGACCAGGAGAGGATGTTAAGGGAGTAAATGACTCAGGGGTTGAGTCTTTATATAAAGAAGCAAGAGATGCATTTTCTAAAAATGCTTTTACTGCCAGTGTTTTAGGTTGTAGAAAACTTTTAATGCATATAGCCGTGTCAAAAGGAGAAAAAGCAGGAAAGAATTTTATCGAGTACGTAGAGTTTTTATCAAATGAAAACTATGTTCCAAGGGACGCAAAAGGTTGGGTAGATCAAATTCGAGAAACAGGAAATGAGGCAAATCATGAAATCGTAATCATGACGGAGGAGCAAGCAAAAGATATTTTATCTTTTGTGACAATGTTGATGAAATTAGTTTATGAATTTCCAAGTAAGGTTCCTTCACGAACAAAAACTATAAATACTTAGATTGAATAATCTGCCTCGTTCTTACCTTTATTAGACTTCGGTTTCGGTGTTTCAAACCATTCTGGATGAACTTTGAATATACGCCTTAATTCCTGTATACTTTTATCAATATCCTTGAATTTGAGCCACTTTTTCGGTTCAAATTTCGGGACATCGTCCCCGCCGGAGAAAATTTTAAATTATATTTAAAATTTTATAGGAAGCGTAAAGACGCTTCCGTATGGGATTTGAAGCTTGTCTGAGTATTTTTTCGAGTATGTTTTGATATATAATTATATATATGCGCGATGTAACTTTGGTGTTTTTGGTAAAAAAAGAAGATGGTTTTGTAACTCAAGTGCTTTTGGCTATGAAAAAGCGTGGTTTTGGTGTGGGGCGTTGGAATGGTGTCGGCGGTAAACTTGAAAAAGGTGAGAGTATTGTAGCTGGCGCAAAGAGAGAGGCAAAAGAAGAGATTGGAGTGACACTAGGTGAACTAGAAAAAGTGGCTGAGATTGATTTTTATTTCAAACCAAACCCAGAATGGGATCAGAAAATGCACGTGTTTTTGGCTACTGGTTGGGACGGTGAACCTATAGAAAGTGAGGAGATGTTGCCGGAGTGGTATTTTGTAAATAAATTACCTTTTGCTTCTATGTGGCCAGATGATCCATTTTGGTTGCCACAAGTTTTGTCTCAAAAAAAGATATTGGGTAGATTTGTTTTTGCTGATAATGATGTGATTTTGGAGCAAGAGGTGAGAGAGGTTTTAGATTTTAGTGAGCTATTGTAAAAGCGTGGACGGAGCGCGCGCCGGCGCGTACTAGCGTCCGGCGCGCTTCTTGTATCGTGCTTCCTGTGGTATACACATCGTCTATTAGTATTATATGAGCTTTTTTGATACTTATTTGTCTGTTTGTGTAGATACTAAAACAATCTCTGAGATTTTCTTCTCTTTCTTTGCGGTTGTGTGTTTTGGTTTGAGAATCAGTATGTTTATTTTTGTACAGAATATCTTTTCTGTATGAGAAAGAATTATTCCCGTCTATTTTAAAAAGGGCATCTCCCACGAGTTCCATTTGATTCCATCCACGCTCTTTGAAACGTTCTTTTGATATTGGTATTGGTATGAGTATAAAACTTTTGTTATGGAAGCCAGAATTTTCCTCGATGTGGGCAAGTATTTCTTCGTAGAGTAGCTCGGCGCATTTTTGGGCGCTGTCATTGTCCCCACGATATTTTATATTCCACACAAGTGAGCGGGCGAGCGGATCTTTGTATTTCAAAATCGATGTAATGTGCGGGTGTGGAGAGTGGGTTGGCGCGGGAATTGCGTTCCGCAATTCCCGCGCCTCCATGTCCGCAATCTTTTTTGCATATTCATCTCTTGGAAAGACTATATCCAATAGACCGTGTAGAAACTTTTTCCAAAGTGCCATATAATATAGTTTGTAGTTTATCATAATCTATGCAAAATCCTTTCAGTCTTTTATTCAAACGTCAGGACACCAGTGTTATCGGTATTGATATCGGTTCTTCTTCTATTAAAGTTGTTCAGCTAAAAAGAAAGTTGGGAAAAGCTGTTCTAGAAACTTACGGTGCTTTGGCTCTGGGCCCTTATGGTGGTACTGAAGTTGGTAGAGCTACAAATCTTCAACCAGACAAGATCAAAGAGGCGCTTGCGGATATTTTGCGTGAAGCCAATACTACTACCAAACAATGTGGTGTCGCTCTGCCTTTCAAATCATCCCTTATTTCAGTTTTAGAATTACCAACAACTAGTGAAAAGCAGTTTCCTCAGATGGTGCCTCTCGAAGCTAGAAAATATATTCCTGTGCCGATATCAGAAGTGACTCTCGATTGGACAGTGATTCCAAAAGAAGAAAAGGACCCCTTTGCTCCAAAGGATGAACAAACAAATATTATTGAAAAATCAAATGTTCTGGTGGTGGCAGTACATAATGACACTATTAACAACTACAAAAGCATAGTAGAGCAGGCTAGTCTGGACGTAACTTTTTTTGAAGTAGAACTCTTTAGCACTATGCGTTCTGTTTTGGATCAAGAAATTGCTCCAGTGATGATTTTTGATATGGGTGCGGCTACCACAAAGCTCTATATTGTTGAGCGGGGCATTGTTAGACTTTCACACACTATAAATCGCGGTGCTCAAGATGTTACTCTGGCACTTTCACGTTCTCTCAGTATTCCTGTAGACAAAGCCGAGTCACTTAAGCGCAGTGTGGGGCTATCTGTAGGTCCTCAAGGTGAGAAAGTTGATGAGATAGCGTCATTTGCTCTAGATTTTATTCTCAGTGAGGCCAACCGCGTCCTTCTGGGTTATCTCAAAAAATATAATAAAAATATAAAGAAAATTGTGTTGGTTGGAGGCGGTTCATCTCTCAAAGGTTTTCCAGCTTTGGCAAAAACAGCTTTTCAGACTGAAGTGGTGGCCGGTGATCCTTTTGGCAAGGTAGAAACTCCAGCTTTTCTAGAGGAAATATTGCGTACTACGGGTCCAGAATTTACTGTAGCTGTTGGCGTGGCTTTGCGTCGCCTTCAGGAGCTCGAATAGTTGAGTTATACACACCCTTGTGTTCTATTGTGTGATATACTTTCTAGAGAGAATGTGTATCTTTTACAAGCATTCTGCGCAAGTTTAATACATTAATATATTTAATAGCGCTTATGGATCCAAAGTTCCAAACATCGTTCATTCCAAAGAGGCCTGTCGTTATGTCCGGCTCTTCTCTTGTTGGCAGAAAACCTGTCAATTTCTTGGAGTTGGTAGCGATAATTATTTTTGTTTTGACAGTGCTAGCTTTTGGTGGTTCGTATTTGTTTGCTGGTCTAACTAGCAAAAACATTGAGGCCAAAAAGACAGAGCTCAGTAACCAGCGAGAGAGGTTAGATCTTGTAACTATTCAAGATTTGGTTACTTTGGATAGCCGTTTCAATTCTTCAAAAACTCTTTTGGATTCACACGTTGCCCCATCTACTTTCTTTGCTTTTCTGCAAGAGAAAACTTTACAGAATATTCGTTTTACAAGTTTAAAATATATTCCAGGCAAGCAGGGCGGTGTATCCGTGGAGCTTTCTGGCCAAGCGAGAAGCTATTCAGCTGTTGCGAGTCAGTCTGATGTTTTTGCAAAATCAAATATTCTCAAAAATATTATTTTTTCTGATTTAGGTTTAGATGAAAAGGGAAATGTGAAATTTACAATGCAGGCAGAGCTTGGTGCTGAGTCAATAAAATATAAACCAGCGGAGGTAATGGTCGCTCCAGTGGTTTCATCTACTACAGATACAACTAACTCAAGATAAAATATGAAAAACATTATTTCAATAGTTCTTCTAGTGGTTTCTGTCGGAGCATTTTTGGTATATGTAGACCCACAGTACAAACAAATTAAAAATCTTTTGGCTGAGCAGGCTCAATACAATGAGGCCTTAGATCAAATCAAAGAGCTCAGTGACAAACGTGATGAGTTGTTGGTGACATATAGAAACTTGACTCAGAGTGATTTGGTAAAATTGGAAAAAATGATTCCAAAAAATGTTGATAACGTGAAGCAGGTTATGGATATTGATGGCATTGCTGGTAAATACGGTATCGCTATTGGTTCTATAAAAATAGGCAAGACAGGCGCAAATCCAAACGAGGCTCCAAGCATTGCTCAACAGACTAATTCATCTAGACCATACAATGAGCTCAATATGACTTTTTCTTTCAAGACTAGTCAGGATCGGTTTGTAAGTTTTATAAAGGATTTGGAAAAGAGTGTTCGTATTACTGATATCGACGGCATATCTTTGCGTGCAGATGATACAGGAACAAATACATACGAAATGTCTATAAAAACATATTGGGTAAAATAAAAATATGCAAAACATTCTTAAAAATAAAACATTGTTAGCGCTGATAGTTGTATTTGTTATCGTAGCTTTTGTTTTTTACAGTTACTTTTTCAAGGGTGATAATGTGGCTACAAATAATACAGGTTTACTCACAGCAGAGTCGTCTACTACTGGTGTTGTAGATAGAGAATTATTTAATCTTTTGGCTAAATTAAAGAAGTTAAATTTTGATGAGGCCGGTGCCGTCTTCGGAGATAGTAGATTTATTAGTTTGGTGGATTTTAGCCAACCTTTGCCGATTGTGACTGTTGGGAGACAAAATCCTTTTGCTCCAATAGGTGTAGGTGGTGCTGTTATAAAACCTGCCACAACACAGAGTACATCTCGTACAGCTAGTCCAGCATCTGTTGCGCCAGTTCGCACAACAACTACCGCTACGCCAGCCGTCACTCAGACAGAAACACAAACCGATGTTGAAGTTGGTGATGGTGAAGTAATTGACGGTAGTTCACTTGAGTAGTTTATAAATATGAGCATTCTAGAAATCCTAGCAAACAAAGATGTTATAAAAAAAACAGACGTGTCTTCTATCAAGGATGAGGCGAATGCTTCGGGTGTATCTATTGAGGAAATTTTAAAAAGAATGGGGGTAAGTGAGGATGAGGTCACTTCTGCAAAGGCTGAATATCTAGAGATACCTTTGCGTAATGTTGAGATGAAAGACGTGACCAATAAAGTGCTCGGATATATTCCACAAGAATCAGCCGAATATTACAAATTTGTACCAGTTGGTGTAAAAGATGAGGTTCTCGAAGTGGGTATTGTAGATCCTGATAGCATAGAAGCCCGTGATGCTTTGAATTTTATTTCTGCAAAAATCGGCATGCCTTTCAAGCTTTTTCTGATCTCTGATGCGGATTTCAAAAAAGTTCTCGGTCTTTATAAAGGTTTAACAAGTGAAGTTGCTACAGCTCTATCCGAGCTAGATACTGATATTACGATTGAAGCTTCGCCAAGTGATGAGGGTGATGGTGAGGAGAAAAAGGTTTTGGCTGGCGCCAAGCCCGGTGAGCCAGTTGATACCAAGATTATTGAAGATGCTCCTATTACAAAAATCGTGGCAACTATTTTGCGTTATGCTACTGAAGGGGATTCTTCGGACGTTCACATAGAACCATTGCGTGATACTGTGCGCATACGTTTTCGAGTGGATGGTGTATTGAATACGAGTTTGGTTTTGCCAATGAAGGTACACCAGCCTGTGGTAGCTCGTATCAAGATTCTTTCTAATATGCGTTTGGATGAAAAGCGTAAGCCCCAAGACGGTCGTTTCACCGCAAAGATAGAAGGACGCAGAATTGATTTTCGTGTGTCTACTTTTCCAACATATTTTGGTGAAAAAGTTGTTATGCGTATTTTGGATCAGGAAAAAGGCGTTCTAAAGCTAGATCAAATTGGCATGAGCCCAAAGAATCTAGAGGCTGTACGCAAAGCCATCAAGCGTCCTTATGGGCTTATTCTAGTGTCTGGTCCTACCGGTTCAGGTAAAACCACGACTTTGTATTCTATGCTCAATGAGGTTGATAGGGAAAAACAAAATGTGCTCTCGCTCGAAGATCCAGTTGAATACAATATTCCTGGTATTAGTCAGTCACAAGTTAGGCCAGATATCGGATATACTTTTGCCAATGGTTTGCGTACAACTTTGCGACAAGACCCGGATGTGATTATGGTGGGTGAAATCCGAGACAAGGAAACCGCCCAGCTAGCTATTCAGGCAGCACTCACTGGTCACCTCGTGCTTTCGACAATCCACACCAATGATGCTATTGGAGTTATACCGCGTCTTATTGATATGGGTGTCGATCCTTATCTTATTGCACCAACTCTAGTTCTCGCTATGGCCCAAAGACTTGTAAATGTTTTGTACAAAAATACAGGCAAGCCCATACCAGTAGAGGGAAGCATAAAAATGATGCTAGAAAAGCAATTTGAAGATTTGCCAGAAAAATATAGAAAAGAAATTGTTTTTGCAAAAGAAGTTTACGAAGCATCTCCGTCAGCTGAGTGTCCTACTGGTACAAAGGGTCGTGCGGCAGTGACAGAGGTTCTCGAAATGGATAGAGATTTTGAAGCGGTGATTTTGAAAAATCCTACGGATCTAGAGATACGCAAGCTTGCTCGTTCAAAGGGCATGCTCACGCTCAAAGAAGACGGTATTATCAAAGCCTTTAACAAGGAGATTCCTTTTGAAGATGTTAATGCACTCTAAGTGGTATGTGCTATAATTTATTTGTTGAGAATTAATAAGAAAAAATATGGCAGAACAAAAAATGAAAGTACTTCTAGTAGATGACGATAAGTTTCTTCTCGGAATGTACGCAAGTAAGTTTGCAAAAGATGGCCTAGAGCCAGTGTCGTGTATTTCTGGTGTGGAAGCCTTGGCAAAACTAAAAGATAATTACAAGCCAGATATTATTCTTTTGGATATTATTTTGCCTGGTATGGACGGGCTAGAGATACTCGAAGTTATCAAAAAAGAAAATTTGGCTCCAGATGCTATTATCGTGATGCTTACAAACCAGGGAGGAGCGGATGATATTGCAAAAGCTAAACAGCTTGGGGTGCATGGTTATATTGTTAAGGCTACAACTATTCCATCAGAAGTTGTGACAGAAGTTTTGAAAATAGTTGCGCAGAATAAAAAATAAGTAATTTTTAGTACATTATGGAATACAAAAAAGTTCTTGAGGATCTCGTAGAGACCGTCATGGCGGAAGGTGCGTCTGACCTACATTTGGGTGAGGGACGTTATCCTATGATTCGTGTTTCTGGTTTTTTGGTACCTTTGGTAAAAAAAGAGATTCTGACTCATGAAATGTTGCAAGCTTTTCTGGATGAACTTTTGATTCCTGCCAATAAAAAAATATTTGATAATACTCGTGATATAGATTTTGCTTATAGTTTCCAAAATAAAAATTCTTTACGTTTTCGTGGTAATGCTTTTGTGCAACAGGGTAAAATCGGCATAGCCTTGCGTGTTATTTCAAGCAACATAAAGACAGTCGAAGAGCTTGGTTTGCCTCCGATTTTGAAAGAGTTTGCTAGAAAACAGCAAGGTTTCTTTTTGGTGGTGGGACCTACTGGACATGGCAAGAGTACTACTCTCGCGTCTCTTATTGAGCTTATCAATACAGAACGTTTGGAGCATATTATTACAATCGAAGATCCTATTGAATATATTTTTACTCCAAAAAAATCTGTAATCGAGCAACGTGAAGTGCGCCAAGACACAGAAAGTTTCCCTTCGGCTCTCAAGGGGGTGTTTAGACAAGATGTTGATGTGCTTATGGTTGGTGAAATGAGAGAAATCGAAACAATGTCTACCGCCGTCACTGCTGCCGAGACTGGACATTTGGTATTTTCTACTTTGCATACCAATACAGCGGCTCAGTCTATTGATCGTATTATTGATTCATTTCCTGCAGAACAACAAAGTCAAATTCGTCTCCAGCTAGCTGGTTCTCTGGCGGGTATATTCTCACAACGTTTGGTGCCGAGAATATCGGGTGGTTTAGTACCAGCTTTTGAGCTTTTGATTAGCAACAATGCCGTCGCCAATCTTATTAGAGAAAAGCGTACTCATGAAATTAATACTGTGATTGAAACAGGTTTTCAGGACGGTATGATAGATATGAACAGGTCTTTGGCTGGTCTAGTACAGGCTGGAGAAATAACAGTAGAAAATGCGTACGCGTACTCTACAAATCCTCGCACACTTGAAAAGCTTATTTAATACAAAATATGATTTTTAATTACAAAGCAATAGATAATACAGGGGCGAGTCAAGCTGGAGTTGTTGAAGCGGTCAATATTGACGTTGCGATAGCTTCTCTTCAGAAGAGGGGACTTATCATATCTTCGATATCTCCTTCGGGTGAAGCTGTGGGTTGGCTAGGGAAGCTCAGTCTGTTTTCTGGACACGTATCCAGCAAAGACATCGTGATACTTTCTCGTCAGTTGGCAACTCTTTTCCAAGAACAAGTTTCAGCTCTAAATGTGTTTCAGTTGTTGGCGGCTGAATCAGAAAATCCAACCTTGAGAAAACAGCTTGCAGAAGTTAGCGATTCTATCCAAGCGGGAAGCTCGATTTCACAGGCTCTCGCAAAGCATCCCGATGTCTTTTCTGATTTTTATATTGGTATGGTCAAAGCGGGTGAGGAGTCTGGACGATTGGGTGAGTCTTTTGGTTTTCTCGCGGATTATCTAGATCGTACTTACGAAGTTACTTCAAAGGCGCGTAATGCTCTCATCTATCCCGCTTTTGTTATCACGACTTTTATTGGCGTGATGGTGCTCATGCTTACGGTGATTATTCCAAAGATAGGCGTGATCCTCACTGACTCGGGTCAAGAGATTCCTATTTATACCAAAATAGTTTTGGCTCTCAGTGACTTTTTTGTAAATTACGGTATTTTGATGGCGATACTTTTGGTTGTGGCGGGTTTCTTTGGTTGGAAGTGGACAGAAACAAAAGCCGGTAAAGTAGCTTTTGCTGATCTCAAACTCAGTATTCCTTATGTTGGCAATTTGTATAAACAATTATATTTGTCTCGTATTTCTGACAACATGAATACGATGATAAGTTCTGGTATTGCTATGGTACGAGCTTTGGAGATAACGGCTGATGTGGTTGGTAATGATATTTATAAAAACGTATTACTGGAAACACTAGAGGCGGTCAAAGCCGGTAGTTCTCTTTCACGCGCACTCTCTCTACACCCAGAGATACCAAGTATCATGACACAGATGGTGAAAGTCGGTGAAGAAACTGGTGAGTTGGGAAATATTTTGAAAACTTTGGCGAAGTTTTATCAGCGTGAAGTATCAAATGCTGTAGATACTCTGGTGGATTTGATCGAGCCGGTGATGATAGTCCTCCTTGGTCTTGGTGTTGGTGTTCTCCTCGCTTCGGTGCTCCTACCTATATACAACGTGGCTTCAAACGCTGGAGCCTAAAATACTTATCCACAAAAAGAAACAAGCAACTATACAATGGTTGCTTGTTTTTCTGTATAATATACATATACATTTTCCACTGCCTTGTCGTATGGCAGATAAAGAAATTGTAAAATAATCGATTATTAACAATTAATAAGTTTATGAAGAAAAATCTAAAATCACGCGGTTTCACTCTCATTGAGTTGTTGGTGGTTATCGCTATTATTGGTATCTTGTCATCAGTTGTATTGGCATCTCTAAATACAGCTCGAGGAAAGGGTGCGGATGCTGCTGTTAAATCAAATTTGGCTGGTGTTAGAGCACAGGCTGAAATTGTTTATGATACAGCCAGTGGTAGCTATGCGGGTGTTTGTGCCGATACTACATTTGATAGAGGTTTTGATGCTGCGGTGGCTGCCGGTGGAAATGGCGGTGCTTGTGCAAATGCTACGGATTCTTGGTCTGCGTGGGCTGGTTTGAAAGCAAACACAGCTAATGCTTGGTGTGTTGATTCAAACGGTGTTGCTAAAGAAATTACAAAACCAACAGCTGCTATTGTAACTTGTCCATAGTTTGTATTTTTATAAAAAACCCATCTTTTTAAGATGGGTTTTTTATTTTTATGTTATAATTTTTGTATGAAGAAATTAACTTATAAAAAAGGTTTTACTCTTATTGAATTACTCGTAGTGGTGGCTATTATCGGTATGATATCGGCTATCGTTATCGCCGGTGTGAGTGACTATAGAAATAAAGCAAAAAACGCAACCATAAAAGAACAGTTGGCTAGTATGAGATCAGAAGCAGAGCTTCTCGGTGTGAATGGACATTTTAGTGGTGTGTGTGTTGACCAAACATCTGGTCCGGATTCTTTCAAAATATATAAAGCGACTTTAAAAATTATTTCTGGTGATGATGGATCAGATGGCAAATGTAATGCTGATAGTGGTGCGTGGGCTGCTACAATTAGTTTGCCTTATGCGGAATCAGGTAACTCAGCTTGGTGTGTTGATAGCACTATGAAAGGCAAAGCTATAAATAATGTCGGTGTTCTTGGTTCTAATACGGTTTGCCCATAAATATGATTTGGTTTAATCTTATATTTGCTTTTGTACTCGGTTCTATTGTGGGTAGTTTTCTCAATGTGGTAGCTTTGCGTTTCAGGACAGGTCTCTCTCCGTTTAGTGGCAGATCTAAGTGTTTTGTTTGTGGCAAGACATTGCATTTTTATGAGCTAATCCCTGTGTTATCTTTTTTGTTTCTTTTTGGCAGATGTTCTAAATGTAGAAGCAAGATTTCTTGGCGATATCCACTCATAGAGATAATCACGGGTTTTTTATTTGTCGGAATTTTGTTAAAAACAGAAATGTTTTTGGCGATAGGTTTTTGGCAGTTTGTTTTGGCTTTTTTGTATCTCTCTGCTGTATGGGGTATCCTCACGGTGATTGTTTTGTATGATATAAAACACAAAATTATTCCAGATATTTTGGTGTTTGCTTTTTGCGCTCTGTCTTTGTTGCAGGGATTTATGGGTGGTATGACAGATTTTCTATATACACTTCTTGCTGGAGTATTAATATGTATGCCATTTTATTTTCTTTGGCTTATTTCAAGTGGCAAATGGATAGGACTCGGGGATAGTAAGTTGGCTTTCGGTATCGGGTGTTTTCTAGGTATTTCTGGGGGTCTTTCTGCTGTGGCTCTGGCTTTCTGGATTGGGGCTGTGTTCGGTCTGTTGTTTATATTTGTTTCCAAATATTTGCCTAGAAAATACGGTTTGTCTTTGTTCACAAAACATCTTACAATTAAGAGTGAAATACCGTTTGCACCGTTTCTGATTCTTGGTACAGCTTTAGTTTTTTTCTTTGGTGTTCAGGTCTTTGATTTTGTGGGGATAATGAGTTTTTAAAAAATGATAAAAATAGTTAAAAAAGTCCGCACATTAGCAAATAGAGGTTTCACTCTTTTAGAGCTTATGGTTTCTATTGGTATTATGCTCGTGATTTTGTCTGTTATATTGTTTAGTCATAGGCAGTTCAGTGACTCTCTAATTATTACAAACTTGGCTTATGAAGTAGCTCTATCTATTCGCCAATCACAGACTTATGGTTTTAGCGTGAAAGGTGTGGTAGATAACGGTGCACAAACTTTTGATGCTGGTTACGGTGTGCATTTTGATGGGGCAAATAATCTTTCAAGTTATCAGTTATTTGCTGACAAGAATAATAATAAAATATATGATTCTGATGATATAAATTTAGAAACTTTTAATCTGGAGAGGGGGAGTGTTGTAGAAAATATTTGTATTATTAGTGAGGGGGATTGTGATGTGGCTTCGGGTGTTGTAGACATAGTTTTTGTCCGCCCAAACCCGGATGCTTTTATAAGGGTTGGTGGTGGTAATACAAATGAACAAGGACTTGTCATAAAACTTCGTTCATCAAATGGTATGAATAGATGTGTCGAGCTTATGAATACTGGTCAGATTTCTATAAAAAATTGTGTATCTGGAGAGGTTGTAGAATAAAAAATGATTAGAAAAAATATACAAAAGAATAAAGGTTTTACTCTAGTGGAAATGATGGTTTCTGTATCTATTTTTGCAATCGTAATGGTTATGAGTCTCGGAGCTTTGGTAATGGTGCTTGACGCAAATAGAAAAACTCAAGCTTTGAAGTCTGTGATGAACAATCTCAACTTTGCTTTGGAAAGTATGACAAGAGAGATAAGGTTTGGTATGCAATATACTTCTTGTGGTTCTAATGGTTCTAATTGTATAGAGGTATTGGCAAATCGTGATGTGGATGGTGATGGGGATTATGACGGCGGAGATACTATTAGATATTATCTGGATGTGGATGGCACGCAACTTATGAGACGTATAGGAAATTCTGAGATTCCAGTAACCGCCAGTGAGGTAAAAATAGACACTTTGTCTTTTACCATTACAAAAAACGATGTAGATGACTCTACTACTCAGCCCAAAGTATTTTTGATTGTAAAAGGTTATGCAGAACCAAAGACAAATTTGAAAACAGAGTTTAATCTACAGACAACCATTTCACAGAGATGTTTTGATGAAGGAGGTTGTGGACCTAATTAATTTATGAAATTTTTGAATAAAAAACAGAATAAAGGTTTTACTTTGGTGGAGGCACTGGTAGCGGTGTCTATTCTGACACTTTCTATAACCGCGGCTTTTTCTGCTGCTCAGACGGGTTTGCAAACTTCAAATATTGCCAAAAATCAAATAACCGCTTTTTATCTGGCTCAAGATGCTTTTGAGTATATAAGAAATGTACGTGATACAGAAAAATTGGCGAATTATGATGGCGGTTGGAATAATTTTGTAAATAGATTTTCGGGGTGTGGTGGTGAGTGTGGCATAGATACTTCTAGTTTGGGTAATAGCGAAATTGTTACTGGTTCTGATGCGACAAGATTATATAACCGTGATGGTATATATACTCATAATAGTGGTTTGAATCCAGCACCAGATGTAACAGTTTTTGATAGAAAAGTATTATTTGTTCCTTTTGGTGATGATGAAGTGTGGGTAACGATAATCGTAAAATGGACACAGGGCGCACGTTCAATGTCTTTTGAAGCAAAGGACCTTTTGACTAATTGGCAATAATAATATGATAAAAAAACAGCAAAAACAAAATAAGGGTTTTACGATATTCATCGCTGTTGTGCTCATGAGTATTCTTTTGCTCATTAGTTTTGCTATTGTAAATATTTCTCTAAAGGAAATTATTCTTGCCACTGTCGGTCGTGATTCGCAAAAAGCTTTTTATGTATCAGATATTGGGCTTGAATGTGCTTTGTATCTTGATTTTAAAATGAGCACAGCTTTAGATGATTATGTTGGTAAAAATTGTGGAGGATATAATATAGAAGCAAAAGATATTCGAGATGAATCTTATATTTCAGAAGATGGCATGATGAATTCTGCTACAACTACTTTTTCTTTGCGATATGATAATGAGACTAGATGCGCAGATGTTTCTATTGGTAAACATGTAAATATTTCTGATTCAGAAAATCCATTTACTGTGACTATTATAGAATCACGAGGATATAATACGTGTGATAAGGAAAATATAAGACGTGTCGAGCGTGCTGTGCGTGTGAAATACTAAAAAAATGCCCCGTCCGCCCTAGGCGGACGGGGCATTTTCCAATATAATATCCATATGAATATTCCAAAGGATATACAGGAAAGGGTCAAAAAACTTAGAGAAACGATAGAATATCATAGGTATAATTATCACGTTTTGGATAAAGAGGAGATTTCTGGTGAAGCTCTTGATTCTCTCAAAAACGAGCTTTTTTTACTTGAAGAAAAATATCCAGATTTGAAAACTTCAGATTCGCCGACACAAAGAGTGGCCGGTAAGGTGTTAGATCAGTTTGAAAAAGTAACTCACAAAGTACCGCAGTGGTCACTTAATGATGCTTTTTCAAAAGAAGATATGGTGGCTTTTCACGATAGGGTGAGAAAGTTTTTGCGTCAGGAAACAGGCAAAGACTTGGAGCCAGAATATGTTTGTGAGTTAAAAATAGATGGTTTGAAAATTATTTTAGAATATGAAAATGGCGTGCTTGTGCGTGGCTCTACGCGTGGAGATGGCAAGGTAGGAGAAGATGTGACAAATAATATAAAAACTATTGATGCAGTGCCCCTTTCTCTCAAAGAAAAGGTCAATGCTATTATCGTGGGTGAAGCTTGGCTTTCAAAAAGTAATTTAAAGAAACTCAATATTGTTCGTGAAAAAGCCGGCGAACCCCTTTTTGCTAATTCACGCAATGCCGCCGCGGGTTCTATTCGTCAGCTCGATTCAAATATTGCCAGACAAAGAGGTTTAGATAATTTTGTTTATGATTTGGATTTTTTGGCTGGAAAAGATATGCCAAAAACCCAGACAGAAGAGCTTGAGTATTTGAGCAAGCTTGGGTTCAAGGTTAATAAAAATTTTAGACACGCTAAAGGTGTTGAAGATATTATTGCATATTGGCAAGAGTGGCAGAAAAAAGCACCAAAACAAGATTATCTTATAGACGGAGTGGTGGTAAAAGTAAATCAAAAAGAATATCAAGATATTTTGGGATATACGGGCAAGTCTCCACGATGGGCGATTGCTTTCAAGTTCCCGGCAGAGCAGGTGACAACCGTGGTAGAGGATATTGTGCTTCAGGTTGGGCGTACAGGCGTGCTCACTCCGGTGGCCCATTTGCGACCAGTATCTGTGGCTGGCTCTACTGTATCTAGAGCAACTCTACACAATGAAGATGAGATCAGGCGTCTCGATGTGCGTATTGGTGATACTGTAATTTTGCAAAAAGCTGGTGACGTGATTCCAGATATTGTGGCGGTGGTAAAAGAAATGCGCACGGGAAAAGAAAAGGAGTTTGAGTGGCCTACATATGTTGCGCTCTGTGGTGGTGATGGAAAAATAGAAAGAATACCGGGGCAGGCGGCTTGGAGGTGTGTGAACCGTGATTCAGAAGCCCAGCATCGTCGCAAGCTGTATCATTTTGTATCAAAAAAGTGTTTTGACATAGATGGTCTTGGCCCAAAAGTAATTGATATGCTTCTCGATAACGGAGTGATAACAGATTATGATGATATTTTTACTTTGGAAGAAGGTGATTTAAATGGCCTACCTCGTTTTGGCGAAAAGTCTGTAAAAAATCTTTTAGAATCAATAGCTAAAGCAAAAAAAGTCACTTTGGCTCGGTTGCTCACCGCTATCTCAATACCTCAGGTGGGGGAAGAAACGGCTTATGATTTGGAAAAATATTTTGGAAGTTTAGAAAAAATCCGTGAAGCAAAGTTTGAAGAATTGAATGTTATTTCTGGTATTGGGCTGGTAGTGTCACAAGCTATTGTGGAGTGGTTTGGAAATAAAGAAAATACAAAAACACTGGGTAGACTTCTCGGTGCTATACAAATAGTTAAAGAAAAACAACTAGAATCTGGTTTGATTTCTGGAAAAACTTTTGTTTTTACCGGAACAATGACCTTAGATAGAGTAGAGGCTCAAAAAATGGTGAGGGATAGGGGAGGTAATGTTTCTAGCTCGGTATCAAAAGAAACTGATTTTGTAGTAGCTGGTGAAAATGCTGGTAGTAAGCTAGAAAAAGCAAATGAACTTGGTGTAAAGGTGATTACTGAAGAAGAGTTTAGAAATATGCTCTAATTTTTGCAAAGAAAAAACCGCGTGACGCGCGGCTTTTTGAGGGGGTGTCTGGGCTAATCGGCTGATCTCGAGAGGTCAACCTGCCCATTTCTCATCGTGGGCGGGTCGCTGATCGGGAAAATGAACTCCACGATCTTTGCTCCGATTTTGACTCCCACGATCAAGCTACCATCCGTCTTGATCGTGTAGATCATTGGCCACATTTTTGTTCTCCTGTTGCCAATGTTGTACTCTTGGAAACGAACGTCGTTTCCTTCATCTGGGTGGAAATACTATCATAGTAATATGCAAAGTCAAGTATTTTGAAAAAACCTTTAAAATGCTAGTATTTAGCAATGATAACTGTAAAAGATGTAGAAAAACTAGCTGAGTTGTCTAGAATAGCTTTAACTCAAGAAGAAAAACAAAACCTTACAACAGAAATAGGTTCTATTTTGGATTATGTGGGCCAGATCCAGTCTGTTGGTGCTGATGGTGAAAACAAAAAGGCTGGCTTAATTGTAAATGTGATGAGAGATGATAATTCAAACTCAAGTGGTGTGAATACAGCGGTAATTGTGGATGAAATGTCAAACAAAAGTGGCAGTTATCTCAAAGTTAAGAAAATACTTTAATGAATATTGATTTAAAAAAACTTACAGTTTCTCAAGCGAGAGAGATGCTTGATAGTGGAAAGATAAAGGCGCGTGAGCTCGCTAGTATGTATCTTGATGAAATAAAAAAGAAAGACAGTGAGATTCATGCGTATCTCGAAGTTTTTTCTGATGTTATGGAACAGGCAGATAAAGCACAGGAAATGATTGACGCAAAAAAATCAAAAACTTTTACTGGTATTCCAATTGCTATCAAAGATAATATTTTGATAAAAGGTAGAATTGCTAGTTCGGCTTCTAAAATGCTCGAAAATTATCATGCGACATACGACGCTACTGTTATCACCAAACTAAAAGAACAAGGTGTTGTATTTCTTGGTCGCACAAACATGGATGAGTTTGCTATGGGTGGTTCGACAGAAAATTCTGCTTTTGGTGTGACAAAAAATCCTTATGACACAACTCGTGTATCCGGTGGTTCGTCAGGTGGTTCAGCGGCTGCGGTGGCTATGGATGGAGCCTTGGTGGCTTTGGGTTCTGATACGGGTGGTTCTATCAGACAGCCGGCAAGCTTTTGTGGTTTGGTTGGTTTGAAGCCGACTTATGGAGCGGTGTCTCGTTATGGAGTAATGGCAATGGGTTCGTCTCTTGATCAAATTGGTCCTTTTGCTAAAAGTGTTACTGATACAGAAATGCTTTTTCAGGTGATTCGCGGTAAAGACAAGATGGACAGCACGACTTATGATGAGAAAACTTATGAAAAGAAAAGCTTAAAAGATAAAAAGCCAGTTATCGGTGTGCCAAAGAGCTTGCTCAAGACAGATGGAGTGAACAAAGATGTTTTGAAAAATTTTGCTGAATCTTTGGAGAAGTTAAAGAAACTTGGATACAAGATTGTAGATATTGATTTGCCGAATATTGGTTACTCGCTCGCTGTTTATTACATTCTTATGCCAGCAGAAGTGTCTTCTAACCTAGCACGTTTCGATGGTTTGCGTTACGGCGCTCACAAAGACGGCAAAAATTTGCTTGAAGATTATTTGGTTACAAGAGCGCAAGGTTTTGGCAAAGAAGTGCGCAGAAGAATTATTCTCGGTACTTATGTTTTATCTACTGGATATTATGATGCGTATTATGGCAAAGCGCAGGCTACTCGCGAGCTAATTATGAGGGATTTTGATAAAGCTTTTGAAACCGTTGATTTAGTACTCACACCGACTTCTCCTATACCAGCATTCAAGATTGGCGAGAAGGCCAATGATCCTATTTCAATGTATCTTGCGGACATTTTTACCGTAACTGCAAACATTGTGGGTGTGCCAGCGATTTCTCTACCTTCAGGCTTTGCTTCGGTGGATGGAAAAGATTTGCCTCTAGGTATTCAGGCAATGGCTCCACATGATAGAGAAGATATTTTATTTACTCTCGGCAAAGATTTTTTGGGTGAGGTATAATATAAAGATGAGTTTGAGAAAGTCCCACTACAACAAAGGTTCGGCTGACACACAGATGGTTTTTGGTTTGACCATGTTGTTTTTGATGTTAGGTTTTGTTTATTTTAGATTGATGAGATATCTAAACGAGGTTAGTCCAAACGCACTTACTCGCTTTACTAAAAATATTTTGGATTGGTTGTATGGTTTTGTACCAGTTCTTTCCATCATTTCTTTTGCTTTGTCCGCACTTTTTCTTTTTGGTATTGTCTATGTTTACAGACAATATTCAAAAATCATCGCAGAAGAGAATAAAAAGTATAAACCCTCAAAGGCCGTGCAAGAAGCTGAGAAAGTCAAAAATGAAAAATGGGAAAGAATTGAAAATCACATCGCTTCTGATAACCCAAGTGACTGGAAATTGGCTATTCTCGAGGCAGATATTATTCTCGATGAAATGTTAGAAAAAATGGGTTACCACGGTGATTCAGTGGGAGAAAAGTTAAAGGGTGTTGAAAAAAGTGACTTTACAACTATTGATAATGCTTGGGAGGCACACAAGGTTCGTAATAGTATTGCGCACGAGGGCTCAGACTTTTTGATTAATCAGAGAGAAGCTGAAAGGGTTATTGCTTTATATAAAACAGTTTTTGAAGAATTTAAGTTTATTTAGTTCTCCACAGAACCTCTTGCGTTTTTTTATTTTTGCTATATAATTTGCCACCAGCGGGGTAGAGAAGTAGTATCTCACAAGGCTCATAACCTTGAGGCCTGGGTGCAATTCCCAGCTCCGCTACATTTCATAATAAAAAATACCACTAAACAGGTGTTTTCTGCTGGGAATTGCAAATGATTTAAAAAAGCAAACTGCTTTGCTTTTTTAAACATGGGCTCCGAGGGGAGGAGCGAAACATGTTTTTGATTTTCAAAAACTAGTGAAGCGACGGGCGAGGAGAATTCCCAGCTCCGCTACATTTCATAATAAAAAATACCACTAAACAGGTGTTTTCTGTTGGGAATTGCAAATGATTTAAAAAAGCAAACTGCTTTGCTTTTTTAAACATGGGCTCTGCTGAGAATGTATTAAGTCAAATCTTCTGGTGCTGTGATCTGTTTCCAGCCGGTCTCTTCTACTATATGAATAGGATATTCTTTTGAGTATGGCACTATGGTTTGTGGCAAACCGTACTCTTCTCGCCCAGGTATTTTGACTAGAGGGTATTTGAAAATATTGTCATCAAGAAAATACAAAGATGTTGCGATAGTAGCCGGTGCATCATGTTTACCTTCTATGATTGCCAAAAGTTTCCCTGCTTCATCTCTCTTCACATTACCACCAGATACAACTCCATGTTTAATATGAGATACGAGCATTGATCTTTCGTGTTCTATGATTTTGTCTATATCTTCTTTTTTGAAAATATCATCACCAGGCATTATGAGAAATGGTGTATTTTCCAGATGTTCTTGGGCTGTCCAGATTGCACCACCCGTACCATTTAGTTCTTTTTGTTCTACATATCGTATTGGAATATTCTTCCAGTTATCACCAAAATGGTTTTTTATGACATCTCCCAGATAACCAACTACAATAACTATTTCTTTAGTTTTGTCGGGAATAATTTCTAGCTTATGTTCTATGAGGTTTTTGCCGGCATACGAAAGCATAGGTTTTGGACGTGTATCTGTGAGATTACCCATCCTTGTTCCTCTTCCTGCGGCTAAAATAACGACTTTCATGCTTTTGAAATTGAAAATCAAAACCCTTTGGTTTTGATTTTACTGCGCGGCCAACCGGACTTGAACCGGCAACCTCTCGCGTGACAGGCGAGTGCTCTAACCAGTTGAGCTATGACCGCATAGGCAACATCATACCCAAAAAGCTATTTTTTTTCAATGCCACGCCGTATTTTATATTGTGTCGACGGGTGGAATCGAACCACCGACCTAAGGCTTATGAGTCCTTCGCTCTAGCCAACTGAGCTACGTCGACATATAACCAACTATAAAATTATCCATAATTTTTAGCTTTTTGCAAAGAGTAGTTTGAAAATGGACTATTTTTATACTACTATTCAGTGGTTATTATTTTTTAGGCAATATTATTTAATATGCCGTTGTAGCTGTTTTGGTACCTGCCTGTCGGTAGGCAGGAATGTCACCGATAACATGCCGTTGTAGCTCAGTTGGTAGAGCACGTCATTGGTAATGACGAGGTCGGCGGTTCAATCCCGCCCAACGGCTCCAGTTTTTTTGTTACGTTACTAGATTATAAAAATTGTGTCGCCATTTATTTTTAATAGATTTGACAGTATACCCCTATGGGGGTATATTTATTATATGAAATATATGGAAGAAAATAATAAAATCAAAATTATACGACGCCTCAAACTTTTAGAGGGTCAGGTTCGTGGACTTCAAAAGATGATTGAAAATAATATTTATTGTATTGACGTGATTACTCAAACATCAGCAGTAAAACAAGGTTTATCTAATGTGGAGGATATGCTCCTTGAAAATCATCTTGGACACTGTGTATTTCATCAAATACAATCTGGTAAAATTAACAAAGCCAAAGAAGAAATCATTAAGGTTTATAAGTTAAAGAGAAAATAATTTATGCATACACAAACATATAATGTAAAAGGAATGCATTGTGTTTCGTGCTCGTCTGTTATCGAAAAGACTTTCAAGAAAGTTGGGGGTGTACATTCTGTCGATATAAATTATGGAACTGAAAAAGTAAAGATTTCCTTCGATTCTTCAAAGACGAGTCCCCACGATCTTTCTAACTACATTGAGCCACTTGGATATTCGTTAGAAATACCTTCTACCGCCGAGGAGATGGGCATGTCTGAGAGTGAGCACTCGGCACATTTAGGGCTTAATCAATCTAAAAAAGAAAAACTTGCTGAAGTTAAAGATATGAAAATGAAGGTCATATCCGCAATCCCGTTGGCAGCAATCGCAGCTTTTGTCATGGGCTGGGACATTCTTGCCCAGTACGGAACTCTTGTAGAAATGAGCTTCACTATTAAAGAATTCTTCCATCATTTACTACCTATCATGGCTACCTACACGCTTTTTGTCGTAGGAAAACCGTATCTTCTCGGCTTTTATCGCTTCCTTCGCTATGGCAAAGCAAATATGGATACACTCATCGGTATTGGTACGGTCGCCGCCTTTTTATACAGCTTTGCAGTTACAGCTTTTGAAGATGTTCTTAGGCCATTTATAAACGTCGACTACCAATACTATGATGTCACTATCGTGGTCATAACATTCATCGCTCTTGGAAAATATCTTGAGGCACGATCAAAAATAAAAACAGGAGATGCTATTGAGAAACTTCTTAACTTACAAGCAAAGACAGCTCTTGTGATCCGTGATGGAAGAGAAATAGAGATTTCAGTAAATGATGTTAAACATGGTGATTTTATTGTTGTAAAACCAGGGGCAAAAATTCCTGTAGATGGCATAATCACTGGCGGAAGCTCTTTTGTGGATGAATCTATGGTAACTGGAGAGCCCATGCCTGCTCAGAAGAAAATTGGAGATAGTGTTGTGTCCGGAACAATTAATACTAGCGGTGCATTTACATTCAAGGCTACGAAAATTGGGTCAGAAACACTTCTCGCTCAGATTATAAAAATGGTTGAAGATGCTCAGGGTAGCAAGGCCCCCATACAAGCACTTGCAGATAAAATTTCATCTATTTTTGTGCCAATTGTTCTGGTGATAGCCTTCCTTACTCTTGGTGTGTGGCTCATCTTTGGTACGCAATATCTCGGCTTCTCGCAAGCATTATCATTTGGCCTCGTTTCTTTTGTCGGCATTCTTGTGATTGCCTGTCCTTGTGCTCTTGGACTTGCCACACCAACAGCGATCATTGTTGGAGTCGGTAAGGGAGCTAAAGAAGGAATACTTATCAAAGATGCTGCAACGCTAGAAAAACTTCATAAGGTTAATACTGTGGTGGTTGATAAGACAGGAACTATAACCAAAGGCAAACCTACCCTTGTTGATATACAAAATTTCTCAAATTTTAAAGATGAAGAACTTGTGTCAATTATCGCTTCGCTGGAGAAAAAATCAGAACATCCAATTGCGCATGCAATCATAAATTATGCACAGGGGAAAAATATCTCCCTTTTTGAAACTTCTGGTTTTGAGGGAATACAAGGTAAGGGTCTAAAAGGAACAGTTAAAGAGACTGAATATTTCGTTGGTAATACAAAACTTGTGAGCGATTTAAATATTTTATTTGATATAAACAATTTAAATAAGTTCACATTGCAGGGAAAAACACCAGTAATACTTGCAACTAAAGAAAAGGTTCTAGGTTTTGTCATGGTTGCTGATGAAATAAAAACGGAATCAGTGGAAGCTGTAAAGAATCTGCACAAGCTCGGAATAAAGGTTGTTATGCTCACCGGTGATGACGAGAAAGCAGCAAAATATATTGCGTCGCTTGTCGGAATTGATGACGTGGTGGCTCATGTCTTACCTCAAGATAAACTCGAAAAGATAAAAGAGCTTCAGTTACAAGGTCGAGTAGTTGCAATGGCTGGTGATGGCGTAAACGATGCTCCAGCACTTGCTCAGGCGGATGTAGGTATTGCTATGGGTACGGGTACTGATGTGGCGATTGAGTCAGCAGGTATTACGCTCTTGGGTGGTGATATCTCAAAGATTGTTAAGGCAATTAAACTTTCCAAAATTACTATGCGAGGAATTAAACAGAACCTTTTCTGGGCATTTATTTATAACATTGTTGGTATTCCTTTAGCTGCCGGAGCTTTGTATCCAATCTTCGGCTGGCTTTTGAATCCTGTTTTTGCTGGTTTCGCTATGGCGATGTCGTCAGTATCTGTGGTGTCGAATTCGCTTCGTATTAAAGCTAATAAATTATAAGTATGAAAACACATATATTACATGTATCAGGTACGCATTGTGCATCGTGCAAAATATTTATTGAGGATACATTGAATAAGCAAGATTTTATACAAAATGTTCGAGTAGATTTAAAAAAAGAGATTGTAGAAGTAGATACTGATAGCAATCAATCTACTATGAAATTGGCAGAGATACTAACTGATAAAATAAAATCAAATGGTTATATTCTTTCAGTTGAAAAAATTATTAAGGAAAATCAAGGAAATGATGTTATATGGAAAGCATTACCTATCGGTCTTGGAATTCTTACTCTCTTTTTCTTGTTACAAAAATCGGGGATTCTTAATCTTGGCATTGGAGGACAAACTACACCAATCACAAGTTTCATTATTGGTTTAATTGCTTCAGTTTCAAGCTGTCTTGCTATTGTGGGGGGCTTAGTATTGTCTTTATCGGTAAAAATATCGCAAGACAATGTTAGTGATATTAAGACATTCACACTTTTTCATGTTGGAAGAATTATCAGCTTTGCGATACTGGGTGGTATTCTTGGAGCATTGGGTGGGGCTATTGGTATTAATTTTACAATCACAGCAATATTGGGGCTATTGACGTCTGTAGTAATGTTGATGTTAGGTTTAAATTTAGTTGGAGTGTTTGTAAAGAATAAAATTGCTTTGCCGTCTGGAATCTTCAATCTTTTCAGGAGAATTGAACATAAGACTTTTACTCCTCTTATCCTTGGATTTGCCACGTTTTTTCTACCGTGTGGTTTTACGCAGTCGATGCAGGTCTCAGCATTAGGTAGTGGATCTTTTGTATCAGGAATGTTAATTATGCTTGCTTTTGCGCTGGGAACACTCCCAATGCTTTTGTTATTATCATTTGGTTCAGCATCGTTTGCGCACTCTAAGTATGCATTATTATTTTTCAAATCCTCAGGTATTGTAGTAATTGGTCTTGGACTGTTTGCCTTTTTCGCAGGTTTAGCTGGATTAGGAATTATCAATCCATTATTTAATATATAATTAAATTTTATGAATAAAATTGCTTTATCAATCGTTACGTTCGGATTAATTATAGGTATTAGTCTAATTTTTATTGATATACCTATAAAAAATAGTGTAAAAATTACAACAACTCAATCTGGTCAGAACATTGAAATAAAAGACGGTATTCAATATGTTAATATCGATGCGAAGGGTGGTTATTTTCCTCGTGTTTCTTCTGCACAAGCGGGCATTCCAACAAAACTTGTTGTTAAAACGAATGGCACATATGATTGTTCCGCAGCGTTAGTTATTAGATCAATTGGTTATCAAAAAATTTTGACTCAAATTGGAGAAGAAATTATTGATTTGGGTACTCCACAACCTAGTATTGTTCAAGGAATTTGTGCTATGGGTATGTACAGTTTTTCAATTAATTTTAATTAATTTATAATTGTACTGAATAAGGTGCTGTGGCAATATTTCTTTTGTTTACAATCAATTTTTGATAAAGTAAGTTGTTGGGGTATAAAGAAACATACTTCAAACACAAGCCATCTTAGCTCAGTTGGTAGAGCACCGCTTTCGTAAAGCGGGGGTCCCGAGTTCGATCCTCGGAGATGGCTCATATTCTTGTGTCAAAGTATGTTTGTTGATATTGTTTTGATATATGGATCAGCAAAAAAGAGATGAAATAAATAAAAAAATAACAGAACTCGAGATGCAAATGCAGTCTTCAGATTTTTGGGTAGATAAAGATAAAGCCCAGTCTGTAATAAAAGAAATCGCTGATTTGAGAGACTCACTACTTGGTGGTACGAAATATGATTCTGGTAATGCCATAATGACTATTTTTTCTGGTGCGGGCGGTGATGATGCAGAGGATTTTTCGAGCATACTTCTAAACATGTACTTGAAGTTTTTTGCAAAAAAAGGTTGGGGAGTATATTTTGTTCATAAAAATGAAAATGACCACGGTGGTTATAGAAATGTAACTATCGAAATAGACGGCAAGGGTGTTTATGGTATATTAAAAAATGAATCCGGCGTGCATCGTTTGGTGCGCATCTCACCTTTTAATGCCAAAAAACTTCGTCATACATCTTTTTCTTTGGTTGAAGTTATTCCTAAGTTTGAAAAAGTTACTGAATTAGAAATACCTGAAAAAGATTTGAGAGTTGAGTTTGCGCGATCTGGTGGGCCGGGTGGACAAAATGTAAACAAGAGGGAGACTGCGGTGCGTATTGTGCATATACCATCAAAACTTTCTGCTCACGCTGACTCTGAGCGATCACAGGCCCAGAATAGAGAAAAAGCTATGGCGATTTTGCAGGGTAAATTGTACAAGAGACTAGAAGAAGAGAGGTTGGCAAAAGAGCGTGGAATGTTTATTAGCAAAACTACAGATATTGAGTGGGGCAACCAAATAAGGTCTTATGTTCTGCACCCATATAAAATGGTCAAAGATCACCGAACAGATTTTGAGACAAGCAATATAAACGCGGTGTTAGAGGGCGATATCGATGGATTTATAGAGGCTGAAAAGGGGTTATAGGACTTTTTGTTTTGATTTAAAAATATATGGGGTATAATTAAACTCATAGTATGATTTATTTTGATAAGGTTTCAAAAGTTTATGCTGATGATTCTGTTGCTCTAAATGAAGTTTCTTTTGCTATAGAACCAAAAGAATTTGTATCTATTGTGGGTCCATCTGGTGCTGGCAAGACGACTTTGCTCAAAATGTTTTTGGCAGAAGAGAAGCCATCAAAGGGTAAGGTTTTTTTTGAGTCAAAAGATATTCATTCTTTCAAGAGAAATCAGGTTAATAATTTCCGTCGAAAAATAGGGGTTGTATTTCAAGATTTTAGACTTTTGCCACATAAAAATGTTTTTGAAAATATTTCTTTTGCTATGGAGGCAGCAGGACGTACGGAGGAAGAAATAGAAGCAGATGTGCCGCACGTTCTCGATCTTGTGGATTTGAGAAAGAAGATTTGGAATTTTCCCAAAGAACTTTCTGGTGGTGAGAAACAACGTGTAGCTATAGCGAGAGCGATAGTCAATCAGCCAGATATTGTGATAGCTGATGAGCCTACAGGCAACCTTGATCCATTGAATACATACGATATTGTGCAGATTTTGAAAAAGATTAATGATTTTGGTACAACTGTGATTTTGACTACTCACAACAAGGGTGTGATTGATTCACTAAAGAGGAGAGTAATAACTATGGAAAATGGTCAGATTGTGCGAGATGATAAAGAGGGTAAATATATTTTATAATTTTTTGATAAAACTATGTGGACTAGTACAAAAAGAATATTAAGGACGGGTTTCTATAGTTTCTGGCGAAATGGTTTCGTCTCTCTTTCTTCTGTTCTGGTAATGGTGGTGGCGCTTTTTGTGATTGGCTCACTCGTATTTATGAGTGCGATTTTGACAACATCTCTAGATGAAATACAAAAGAAAGTAGACATCAATGTGTATTTTGTTACTTCGGCTACCGGCGATGACATGCTAACTTTGCAGAAAACAATAGAAAAATTGCCTGAAGTGTTGTCTGTGTCTTTTACTTCTCGTGAAGACGCGCTAGCAGATTTCAAAACCCGTCACCAAAATGATGAAGGGGCTCTCACTGCTCTAGATGAGCTTGATGATAACCCACTTGGCGCTTCTCTCAATATCCGTGCCAAGAGCCCTTCTCAGTATGAAAATATTGCTAATTTTTTGCAGGGTAAAAATATTCTTTCAGCTGAGGGTACATCTATCGTAGAAAAAGTTACATATGCTCAACATAAAGTTGCTATCGACAAATTAAACAAAATCATAAACGCGGTTCACCAACTGGGTGTGATATTGGCTATTGTGCTTGCATTGGTATCAATATTGATTACCTTCAACACTATTCGTTTGGCAATATATATTTCAAAAGAAGAAATTGCAGTTATGCGTTTGGTGGGTGCGAGTCGTACATATATACGTGGGCCATTTATGATTACAGGTATTATGTATGGAGTAGTGTCTGGCCTTATTACTCTCGTGATTTTTTATCCAGTAACTTTGTGGTTGGGTAATGCTACGGAAAGTTTTCTTGTTGGGTTAAACGTTTTCAAATATTATATTCAAAACTTGGGACAGATTACGCTTATTATTTTGGGTTCTGGTGTTGTGATTGGTGCTATATCCTCTTTTTTGGCAGTACGAAAATATCTCAAAGTCTAAAATCAATCGGCTACAACTCTCGGCCTTGTCAATGTTTTATACATGCTTAGGAGCGTGTATAATTATTTTGAACAGCACACTAGTTATTAGATTAATTTTATTCGGATGAAAAACAAAAAGCACAAATATATCTTTGTGATAGGTGGCGTGATGTCTGGAGTGGGCAAGGGTATAGCAGTTTCTTCTATCGGCAAGATTTTGCAGGGCAGAGGTTTCACGGTCAATGCAGTAAAGGTAGATCCGTATCTCAACGTTGATGCCGGCACAATGAACCCAACTGAACACGGCGAGGTGTTTGTGCTCGACTCAGGACTCGAAACTGATCAGGACATGGGTAACTACGAGAGGTTTATGGATCTCGACCTAACATCCGAAGACTATATAACTAGTGGTATGGTCTATAAGTATGTTATCGAAAAGGAGCGCAACTTGGGCTACAAGGGTAAGTGTGTAGAAGCTATTCCTCATATCACGGGTGAAATTACGAGGAGGATAGAGCGCGCGGCCGAGATAAACGGCTCAGACGTGTCTCTCATAGAAATCGGCGGTACAGTAGGCGACTATCAGAATATTATGTTTATCGAGGCCGCACGCGTTCTCAAGATCAAGCATCCAAATGACGTGATTTTTATAATGGTTTCTTATCTCCCAATCCCTGGTACTTTGGGTGAAATGAAAACTCGCCCAACCCAAAATGCTGTGCGTATGCTCAACTCTTATGGTGTTCAGCCGGATATTATTATCGCTCGAAGCAAAGTAGCTTTGGACAAGCGAAGAAAGGAAAAGATTGCTATTTCTTGCAGTGTGCCAGAAGATCAAGTTATTTCAGCACCAGATATCGAGAGTGTGTATGATGTGCCTCTCAATTTTGAAAAAGATAAAATCGGTACGACTATTCTCCGTTGTTTGCACTTACGAACAAAAAGTAAAAATGATGGTTTGGCAAAATGGAAAGATTTTGTACACAAGACAAAAAATACAAAGAAAGTTGCTAATATTGCCATCGTCGGAAAGTATTTTGAGACAGGTGACTTCGTCCTTTCTGATGCGTATGTGTCTGTGATAGAGGCGGTAAAGTTCTCTGCATATACACACGGTGCCAAGCCGGTACTTACTTGGCTTTCAGCTAAAACTTTTGAGGATAGTCCGGCCAAGCTAAAGGAGCTTTCTTCGTACGATGGTATTATCGTTCCAGGTGGTTTTGGTGAGACGGGCATAGAAGGCAAAATCAAAGTGATACAGTATGCTCGTGAGCACAAAATCCCTTATTTCGGTCTCTGCTACGGTATGCAACTTTTGGTGGTGGAATATGCTAGAAATGTTTTGGGTATAAAAGACGCACATACTACAGAAATCGTCTCAGATACAAAGAGTCCGGTGATTGATATTATGCCAGAGCAGAAAAAAGTTTTGGCTGAAGGCAAGTATGGCGCTACAATGCGCCTCGGTGCCTATGTGGCAAAGCTCAAGCGTGGCACGATAGCACGCGATGCGTATGGTGTAGATGAAGTATTGGAAAGGCATCGACATCGCTACGAAGTAAACCCAGAATATGTAGCAAAGCTTATGGAAGGTGGTCTTACGTTTTCCGGTACGTCACCAGATGGTGTACTTATGGAAATAGCTGAATTGCCACGTGAAAAGCACCCATTTTTCCTCGGTACGCAATTTCACCCAGAGTTCAAAGCGCGCCCTCTTACTCCGCACCCACTTTTTAGCGAGTTTATAAAAGCTTCTTTAGGAAGGAAGAAATAAGCCAAATCTATACTTGAAAAAAGGTAAAAATTGAAGTATTGTATCAATACTGTTATTTTGTGCTTATATTGCGGGATCGTCTAATGGTAGGAAGTTTTTATGGTATAATCTTATTTGTGTTAAGTAGTTGGAATAAAAATTTAAATAAATATTCTAATTCTTCTGTTATGAAAATATCTCAAACTATGAGATTAAAAAAGATAGATAATTTTAAAAAATGGAGGGATAGAATGAAAAAAATTGGTAAAATTAAAACAAATTATACTAGTTTTTTAAGAAACGGTGATTTTGCAGAATTATTAGGAGTAACACTGGGTGACGGTCATATTTGTGTGTATCCAAGAACGGAGGAATTAAGAATAACTTCTAATTCAAAAAATTATGGATTTATAAAAAGATATTCTTTGATTGTAGAAAAAGTTTTTCATAAAAAACCATCAATTATAAAAAGTAGTACAGAAAATGCAACAAAAATTTCTTTGTATGAAAAAAATATTAGCAAACGTATGGGTATTCCATCTGGATCTAGAGCTGACGTGGTGAATGTGGTGCCTAACTGGATTTTATCTAATAAAAGTTATATATTAAGATATCTTCGTGGTTTATACGAAGCTGAGGGTAGTCTTTCTTTTCATTTACCTACATATACATATAAATTTTTATTTTCAAATAAAAATGAGTCAATGTTGTTAAATGTATTTAATTTAATGAATAAGTTAGGTTTTCATCCGCATTTAAGTAAGTTTAAAGTACAAATTTCAAGAAAGAATGAGGTGGGACGTGCGGTTGATTTGATAGGCTTTCGTAAATATTAAAATAAGAATTGCGGGTTGGTGTAATGGTAGCACATTCGCCTCTGGAGCGAAAAATTGGGGTTCGAGTCCCTGACCCGCAGCCAACTCGTGATAGGTTATCGCGCTCGAGATGCGTCGAAATCAATCAAAGCACCATTCCGTTATCGCATACCTGCTGAGAGCAGTATCCAAAAAGAAAAACGCCCAGAGACATGGGCGTTTTTCTTTCGGTTCAGTTATAATTTAAATAATGGTTACTTCGTTTCAAAAAGCAATAAAACTTCCAACCCTTTTTCTTACTATATGGGCGTTACTTTTCGGATTTGTCTGCGTAGGAATGTTCCATGAGCCATCGATGGAGATGGACACCATGACCTCCAACCCTACACTAATGGCCATCACAGGTGAACAAAGTTGTTGTGGCACAAACATGTCCCAGCACATACAGTCTTGGACTGATACCTTTTTGGCGGTGCCTCAAGGAGTTCGTGATGCTTTAATGCTTCTTGCGTTAGGACTGACACTCATTCTTGCCTATAGTTGGCTTTCACATCGAGACCGTTACCCCTCACTCGATCCTGACATTGGAGGATTACGACTCTATGTCCAGCAAAATCCCGACATTACACTTTTCAATCATCTGAAGCTCGCTTTTGCGCGCGGTATTCTCAATACGAAGGTTTACTAAATAGATTTTTTTAACGGCGTCGATCCGTAGTTTCGGATCGCACTAACGCTGTTTTTATTTATTCGCTTAATCATTTAAACCTAATCACAATTAATTATGGAACACGAAACAAAAAAACCAGAGGTACAGACACCGGCACAGTCCACTACCTTAACTATTCCAATTGCCATTATTATTTCCGGAGTACTCATTGCCGGAGCGGTATATCTTGGGACATCGAAAGGTGCGAACACTGTTGCGGTAAATAACCAACAACCTCAACAAGTGGCACAGCAAACTGGCGATCTTGAAAAAATGAAAGCTGTAGCAAGTGATGATCATGTTCGAGGTAATCCTGATGCGCCAGTTAAAATCGTCGAATACTCAGATACCGAATGTCCGTTTTGCAAGAGATTCCACACCACGATGCAAGAAGTTATGAGTGAGTACGGCAAAGATGGAAAAGTAGCATGGGTATATAGGCACTTTCCGCTTGATCAGCTTCACTCTAGGGCACGAAAGGAAGCGGTAGCGCTTGAATGTGCTAACGAACAGGGAGGAAATGATAAATTCTGGTCATATGCTGACCGCCTCTATGAGATCACTCCGGCAAACAATGGTCTGGACCCAGCAGAGCTTCCAAAAATCGCACAGTATGTAGGCTTGGATGTTGGAAAATTCAATACCTGTCTTGGAAGCACAAAATATGACGCCCATATTGAGGAAGAGGTTCAGAATGCTACCGCAACGGGTGGTAATGGAACGCCATGGAGTATTGTAGTTGCTAAAAATGGTAAGAAGTATCCTCTGTCCGGCGCACAGCCATATGCCTCAGTGAAGCAACTCATTGATCTAGCCCTACAGGAAAAATAACTATGGTTATTCAAGCTCTGCAAAAAGTATTCCGAAAGCCAATGTATATATTCCTCGCTCTTATCACGAGCTTGGTGGTATTTGCGTTCGCTGTATGGCTTCCGAACATCCCGTTGATTGTGAAAGTCATGGGACATCCGGGAATACCGCTTACGCAAAAGCTTGACTTGCCGATTAGTCTATTAGGATCAATCGTCACCAACTTCACCATCCTCTCCGCATCCTATACCATCGCCATTGCAATCTTGTTTGGCGTCAATCTTGCCATGGTCACCTACTTCTTACGACGAAGGGTTGATGATGTGAAGCAAAGTGGGATTGCGACAGGATTTTTTGGCATCACGAGCGGAGTTATCGGCATGGGATGCGCCGCATGCGGTTCGTTTCTGCTTATGAGTATCCTTTCGCTCTTTGGCGCATCTTGGATACTATCGTTTCTACCACTCGGTGGCGGTGAATTTGGCATTCTCGGCGTGATCCTGCTCACGGTATCCCTCTACATGACGGCAAAGCAAATTCAAAATCCTGCCGTCTGCAGAATTACTAACTAAACAAAGAAAAAACATGGACCCACAAATACCATTAACTAAAAAAGAGCGTAAAGAACTTAAGCGACAGGAGAAAATGGAAGCAAGAGAAGCGGTAATTCAAACGCGTCACACAAAGAAAACTATCCAGCGTATTGCATGGATCACATTTGGTGTCGCAGTCACCGCGGGTCTTGTATGGATTGTTGCCTCGCAACCTAAAACACCGGAGGGTGACATTATCTCTCGCAATGGCTTTCATTGGCATCCAGAGCTTGCTATCTATGTAAAAGGCGAGAAGCAAGAAATCCCAGCCAATATTGGCATTAGTTCGGTTCACCAGCCTATTCACACCCATACAGATGATAATAAACAAGGGGTCATCCATCTAGAATTCCAAGGGCTTGCCCGAAAACAGGATGTAGAGCTTGGCCAGTTTTTCAAAAACTGGGGCAAGGACATGCGTTCATTCGGCGCAAACATGAAAATGACTGTGAACGGTAATGAAAATGTCGAGTATGAAAATTATGTCATGCAGGATAAAGATAAAATCGAAATACGTTATGAATAGAAACAACAAAAGACGCAAATCAAGAGCGGTGTTTGTTTCTTTAAGCAGTGTAATACTCTTAATTACTGGATTAGTCACTACTCTCTATGCAAAAAGAGAGGTAGCCATAAACAATTCAGAGCAAATAGCTCAAACGAGAGTGCGAGAGGATCAACGTGAAATTAAAGAGTATCGCATACAGTCTGGTGACACTTTCTCGACAGTCATGCAATCATTCGGTATCTCAGGAGTAGATGCAAGCAAAATGATTGATGCTTCAAAAGGTATTTATGATTTTACGAGGATTAAAACTGGACAGGTATTTAAGATGATTTTTATTCAGAATGCTTTCGCCGCAACGGAGTATGTGATCACAGACCACGAGCTTCTGACCATCGAAAAAGTAGGTGAGGACTTCACCGTAAAGGAATCTGATATCAAATATGATATTAAACCGACAGTTGCCGAAGCTACTATAACTTCATCTCTATTTATTGATGGCCAATCAGCAGGTCTAGAGGATAAGACAATTATGGAACTCGCCGATCTTTTTGGTTGGGATGTTGATTTCACAACTGATATTCGAGAGGGAGACTCTTTTAAGGTCATGTATGAAAAGCGATCCCTTGACGGAGAGCCTGTTAAATCTGGAAAGATTCTGGGCGCATGGTTTGAAAATCAAGGACAGAAATATTGGGCAATTCTCTATAAAGACCCGGATGGCAAAGAAAAATATTATGACCTTGATGGTAAATCCGTTGCAAGGCAATTTCTAAAGTCATCCCTGGATTATAAGTATATAAGCACGCAATATACGAACCAAAGGGTAAATCCGGTTACGAAGAAACTTGACACTCACAGGGCAATTGATTTTGCCGCTCCGTCAGGTACACCTGTCGTGGCAACTGCCGACGGTACCGTCGTATATGCTGATTGGAAGGGAGGCTATGGAATTGATGTGGAAATAAAACACGATAATTCGTATAAAACACTCAATGCTCATCTTTCAAAAATAGCGAAGGGTATTAAAAATGGCGTTACTGTAGAGCAGGGGCAAGTTATTGGTTATGTGGGATCGACCGGTATATCAACTGGACCGCATCTCCACTTTGCTATGTATAAAGGAGGTACACCAATCAATCCACTAACGGCTGAATTACCAAGGGGTGTGAACCTTAACAGTGAACGGAAAAATGATTTTGACAAGAAAAAAGCAGAGGTTTTGAAATTTCTCTGATTAAAGTTATACACATTGCTTGACTTGACCAATAGGGTATGGGGGTATATACTAATTGCATAATCCTATGAAATATCTTGCAACATTGCTGTTAATAATGGGTTTTGCCGGAATCGGCATTTTTGGCTTTGCGCTTGTTGATCATAACATGCAAAGTCCAAACAATGATTGCGTTGCTTCGGCCATAGACGGAACGGAGTGTCCTACAAATATTATGGCAATGACTTCGCACCATATTTCTGCTGTGCAAGCACTTACGACAACATTACCAGCAAGTTCCAATTGGCTTTTATTGCTCGCATCCCTACTACTTATCTCGGTTTCAATATTTCTCTTTTATAAAAATTTACTACTTCCAAAACTGGAGTTTTTGCCACAGCGTTTACGAGACCTAACACTCCATTCTTTATACAGCAAACAAAGAATCACTTCGTGGCTCTCTCTATTTGAACTTAGCCCTGCCTTGTAGTACCAGCACGCATTAAGCGCAAGCTTTTTTCGTGCTGTTTAAATATCCTTATCTGAGGATATTTTTGTTGATTTACTAACTTAAATTAATAACTGCATGAAAAAAATTATATGGAAACACTCGTAGGAACATCACTAATAGCGGCATTCGTGGCAGGAGTGGCCGCACTCTTTGCCCCATGCTGTATCACTGTCCTACTCCCATCGTATTTGGGCAATATCTTCAAAGAGAAGTACAAAATCTTCTTTATGACTTTTGTCTTTTTCTTGGGGGTTCTGACAGTATTCTTACCGATCGGATTGGGGGCGTCTTTCTTGGCGCAAGCATTCAGCAAATACCACAACATAATCTTTACCGTTGGAGGAATTTTCTTGGTTGTGCTTGGAATAGCAATGCTCTTTGGTAAGAAATTTACCACTCCAACCTCTGTCCGTGACGGAATGAAGCGGCACGTTTCCTCGATCTACGTTCTCGGTATTTTCTCCGCAATAGCTACGACGTGTTGTGCTCCAGTACTCGCTGGAGTGTTAACTCTTGGAGTTGCAAGCGGAACGGTCGTATGGGGCGCATTGTACACACTGGCCTATGTAGTCGGCATGACATTACCACTGTTCATTATCGCGGCATTCCTCGATAAAGCAAATCTTACCGAACGGTTCACCAATGCCAAGAAAACCGTGGCAATGAGAATCGGTAGTTTCAGTTGGAGGATTACGGTCTCAGAACTGATCTCCGGACTGATATTTCTTCTGATGGGTGGATATATAACTTATTTGGCCTTCAGCGATAAATTATTTACCCATTCGAGCTATCAGTTAGAAATGAATCTATGGAATGCCAAGTTCTTAGGTGCCATTAACGGCTTCGTGACTTTAATTCCCGAATACATCTGGGCATTTCTATTCATTGGAATAGTCTCGTCTATCTCGTATGTATTTATTAAACAATATAAAAAACAAAAACATGAGCAACAATAATAACAATAAAAAACTTCCTGTAGTGACGGTAGTCATTGTTTCAGTCGTGGTGCTGGCTCTGGGTTATTTCCTATTCAAGAGTTCACCTGACAATTCACAAGCAAAACAAAATGTTGCTAATAACACAAATGCAAATATGGATAGTATGCATAGTGCAACAGCGACTGCGAATAGCGATGCCTTGAATTCTCTGATTGGAAAACCTATGCCCGACATCCAGTTAAGTGATAAAGATGGAAAAACATATACTGCCACTGACTTCAAAGGAAAGAATACAGTCTTGTTCTTTAACGAGGGGCTTATGTGCTATCCGGCTTGTTGGAATCAGATGGCTTCATTCGGCAGTGACGAGAGATTCAATGGTGATCAAATTCAGGCCATATCAGTTGTAGTCGATTCCGCAAAGGACTGGCAAACAGCGATAGCCAAAATGCCACAACTCGCAAAAGCAACTACCATGTTTGATGCAAATGCCAATGCTTCTCGGAAGTTGGGCATATTAACAACTGCTTCTTCAATGCACAGAGGATCCCTGCCCGGCCACACATATGTTGTGATCGATAAAGATGGAGTCGTCAGATATGTGTTCGATGATCCAAATATGGCAATAGCAAACGATATGCTTTTTGCCAAAATCGGAGAATTAAACTAACAAACAAAAACTATGGACAAACAACCAACAATGGAAGAGTTAATTGAAAAAGTAAACAAGCTCAAAGCCACCGGCGAACTAGATCTTTCTATGGAGGAAGATTTGAGTATCGCCATCATGAATCTCATCAGTCTGGAGGAGCATTTCTTTTTCACTGCCGAGAAGACAGGAAACGACGGGTACTTCGACCTACTTAACCAAACAAGAGAGATAAGAAAACAACTCTTAGCAAAGATGATCGACAGGCACGAAGGTGAGACATGGTGCATTGCAAAGCATCTGCTTGCGACAACAATGCGGTTAATGGAAGTCGGCACCAAGCTCCAATCATCGGGCAAAAAAGAAGAGTCCAGAGACATCTTCAAAAAAGCGTATGAAGTCTACTCCCTCTTTTGGGCATTGCGACTGAACCTTATCAGTGTGGCTGAAATGAAAAAAGTCGGAGACAAATCTAACCCTGACAAGCCTATGACAAAGGAGGATTTATTAAGCAAATTAGTCGATTGCTGTAAGGAATAATCAATTAAAAAATAAACATGGAAAACGAAACAGGACACGAAATACAAGAAGAACCAGTTCAAGAAGAGCCAAAAAAGTTTGGCGATAGATATATGCTCCCGATAGCCATTGTCGTTGCCGGAGTTATGGTCGCGGGAGCTATGGTCTATAACAATGGGAATCGCTCTTTGCAAGCGCAAGTCACTAAAAATTCAGCCGTACAAAACGGCCAAGCAATCTTATCTGACGGCGGAAACATTCTGCCCCTTGAGGCAGAGGAGAAAATGCTGGCTACTTTAGTCGCTAACGGCACGATTGATCCTGCCAAATTGCCCCAAGTAACAGAACTTAACTTGCTCTGGGCATATGGCCTAGCGAACAAGAATCAGGTTTTAGAGAATGGACCCATTATGGATGCCCGATATGGTGGCCCCACAAACATGGCATCGGTTGGAGGCTGGACAGTAACAACAGGATCGGTAATGGATCATTACAGCAAGCATAATCTGGCTACCCTAACACCTGATCAGCAGGTTCTTGTGGAAAAAATTGCAAAAGGAATTTACAGACCATGTTGCAACAATTCTACCCATTTCCCAGATTGCAATCATGGCATGGCCATGCTCGGACTTCTTGAATATCTAGCATCGCAAGGGGCGACAGAAGATCAGATGTGGAACGCGGCTATAACGGCCAATATGAGCTGGTTTCCAGATCAATATCAGACGATTGCACAGTACCTTAAAATAAAAGGTATCGATGCAAAAAGTGTAACTCCTCAAATGCTTCTTAGTGCGGAGTATTCGAGCGGTTCCGGCTTTGCAAGAATTGCATCTCAAGTTCCTCAAACAGAGCAACAGAGAGGTGGAGGTGGATGCGGTGTTGATGCTGGCGGAACATCTGCCACACCTCAGAAACAGCAGGGTGGATGCGGAATATAGTTCTCCACAGGTACCTTGTTGACATATAGGGTATGGGGGTATAGAGTATAGGTAAGGTCGATAATAATCAATCTAAATTACCCTATAAACCACTAAATCATGTTAGATCAAAAACTAAAAAAGAAAGCCACTCACCGAGCCAAAATCATTCGCGGCCAGATGGATGGCTTAATAAAAGCAATCGAGGAAGAGAAGTATTGTGTTGACTTGATAACACAGTCTCGGTCAATTCAGCTCTCACTCAAGAGTATGGACAGGGTGCTTCTTGCCAACCACCTTCGAGGCCATGTCAAACACATGCTTAACGATACGAAGCAGGAAAACAAAGCTATCAAAGAACTCGTTGACCTGTACGCATTGTCAAATAAATAACCATGCGCAAAAAAATTACATCATTCTTAAAGAAATTTGGAATGCATGAGGTGAAAGAACCTCAGACTTCCTTTGATGTTGTTTGCGGTATGGAGCTTACAGTGGACAAAATCAAGCATACCATTGAGCACACGAACGGCACTGCGTATCACTTCTGTTCGAAATCGTGCAAGGATCACTTCGTCAATGATCCTCAAAAATACATCGGTTAAATTAATTAACTAATCAAAAAATTTATGGAAAATCATACATGTAAAAAATGTGACAAGCCCGCTGACGCGCCAATGGCGTATAAGTGCGATATGTGTGGCGCGGAAGCGAAGTCACATGATCCAAATCATCAGTGCGGTGGCGATCACTGTGTAGTGAAATGTTCTGGTTGCAAGAAATCAGAGACAAACTGCACTTGTTAATAGATTGAGTGTAAAAAATCATTATCAATTAATCAATTAAAAATATGAAAATATCAAAAGTATTGCATGTGGCGAGTGTTATATCAGGAGTCTTGGGAGTCCTTTCATTTCTCGGCTTGTTTGGTGGAGGAATGATGTCTGGGTTCTCTGGAATGATGGGGTACGGACAAGGGTCTGCACTCATGCCCATGGGTTCGATAGTTTTTATTCTGATTGCTATCTGGCTTCAGGTCGCCACGATGCATCACATGATGCTTGAAAAGAAAGGAGAAGTTGTTTAGTTAAGAGACTAATAATGAAAGTATGAATTACGGCGTTAAAAAACAAATTAACTACCCCTTCACTGATGCGGTTACAAAAACCAAGGCCGCATTATCTGAAGAAGGTTTTGGCATTTTGACTGAGATTGATGTCAAAGCGACATTGAAAAAGAAGCTCAACGCTGATTGGGATAACTATGTGATTCTCGGTGCCTGTAATCCGCCATTTGCTTTTCGGGCACTTCAGGCAGAAAAAGAAATCGGATTATTGCTTCCTTGCAATGTGATTGTTTACGAAGATGCTGGCAAAGTATTTGCCTCTGCGATTCGGCCGACAGTGGCGATGGGAAAAATTAAAAATACAGCTTTGGTCGATATTGCCAAAGAGGTCGAGGATAAATTAACAAAAGCTATTAATAATCTTTAATTATGAAAGACGATAAACAACATCCATCAAGAAAAGTGTTCGATCCAGTGTGTGGCATGGAGCTTGATATTGAAAATGTCAGACATTCTTTTGAACACGAAGGCACAGAATATTATTTCTGTTCTGAGAAGTGCAAAACTGAATTTATTGCTGATCCGGAAAAGTATATTAAAAAAGATTAATTATAACTTTACTAACAATTAACAAAATAACATGAATCTCTCACTTAAATCATACGGTTGGAAATGTGTTCTGGGAACCGAGGTGTTATACGTTCTTTGCGTGTTGGGTGGATTTCTTCCGTTGCGGTCAGCGGCCGGAATACAGCTTCATCACACCATCTTTGAAACCCTCCCTGGCTTTACGTGGATTAGTTTCGGTAGCTTCATTCTAGGTGCATTCTATATGTTCGTTTTCGCTTGGATTTTCGCTTCCTATTTCGTGTGGATGCATAATTCAAGCCTTATTAACAAATAATTATTAAATCTATGCATGATCATAATAAAAATGGAGGGGGTAATGGAATGATGTGGATGATGATTCCATGCTTGCTCCTTGTTGGTGTTCTGTTTCTTGGTGGAGGCAAGTTGTCGGGAGGCGGATATCTATGGCCAATTCTTATCGGTGTCTTTGTACTCGCACATGTCTGGATGATGTTTAAAGGGCACGGACATGGTGGCACTGATACGGAAGATAAAATTGACGACGCTTCAGCAAAAAATCCTGGCGAAAAGGATGAACATAAGCATAGCGGCAGTTGCCACTAATTATTAAGAATTAATCCTTTAATAGAATTATGAGTACCAAAAATACATTAATTGCTCTTGTTGGTATCGTTGCGGTGGTTGCGATCGGAGTCTTTGCGTTTAGTAAGAATAAAGAACAACCACAAAATATCAGCCAATATCAAAATTCACATTCTGCTCCCACTGAAGAAAAAGTCTACATCGCCCTTGAGGGATCAGGAAAGGTTGCGGTACTGGACCCAGTCCAGAAGAAAGTTCTGACCACCATTGATCTTACGGAGAGATCAGGATCATCTGTCGGATATATGGCGCATAACATTCAGGTGGCTCCGGATGGAAAAAGTGTATGGGTAACTGCAAATGCTATGACCGAGGATGATATGGGAGGAGGACACAACGAAGAAAACGATTCAATGGGCACGGAAGAACCTGCGGATCAAGTTATTGTTATTGATCCATCCACTGACAAAATCACCAAGCGCATCTCCATTTCGCCTGACAATCACTTGGCTCACGTCGTAATCTCACCTGACAACAAAAAGGCATACGTAACAGCTCAAGAAAAAGGGCTGGTATACACAATCAACACCGCATCTTTCGCAATTGAGAAAACGACTGATCTCGGAAAGCAGAGTGGCCCCCATGGCCTTAGGGTTTCTACAGATGGGACGAGAGCATTTATTGCGCTTCTAGACGGAAAAGCTCTTGCAACGCTTGATACGTCAACCGGCAAGGTACAAAAGTATCCGTTCGAAAGTGGCACTGTGCAGACTGCCGTAACTCCCGATGGGCGCTATGCATTCGTATCGCTCTACTCAACGAAGCAGATCGCCCGAATGGATATCGCTACCGGGAAAATAGAAAAGATAAATTTGCCCACAGAAGCCAAAGGACCCGTTCAGCTGTATCCCACGCCAGATTCTCGCTTCATCTATGTTGCTGATCAAGGTTACTACTTCGACCAGCCGACTGGCAGTATGGTGTATCGAATTTCTGTCGAGGACGGCGCTGTTGACCAGGCCATCCCAGCCGGCTCGGCTCCACACGGAGTTGTAGTGGATTCAGCCGGCAAGTTTGTCTACATAACAAACCTGCTCAGTGATGATGTGTCGATCATTGACACTGCAACAGGGAAAGAAATTGCGCGTGTACCCGTTGGTGATATGCCGAATGGTATCAGCATTTGGAATCGTGCTAACGGAGGAACTCAATAAAATACTATGGAAAACTCCTACGGCCTCTGGCCACTTGTCATCATAAATTCGCTAGTCTTCATCATCTTTGCTTTTAGTTTTACCAAACCGAAAACATCTAGAGATTGGCGTTCGTTTGGCGCATTCTCGGCGTTTCTTGTCGCCTTGTTTACAGAGATGTACGGTTTTCCACTGACGATATATCTTTTCTCCGGCTGGCTCTCCACGAAATTCCCCGGTGTTGATTTCTTATCACATAATTCCGGACACCTCTTTGAAGACTTCTTTGGCTGGGGTGGCGATCCACATTTCGGACCGTTCCATATCGCAAGTTATATTCTGATCTTTTATGGCTTTGTACTTCTCTCTAAGGCATGGAAGGTGCTTTACAAGGCTCAACAGGATCATACCCTAGCAACTGCTGGACCCTATGCACGCATCAGGCATCCGCAATATGCTGGCTTCGTACTGATTATGGTTGGATTCTTCTTGCAGTGGCCTACTCTCCTGACACTTATCATGTTGCCAATTCTTATATGGATGTATACGCGACTTGCCAAGAGCGAAGAGAGAGATGCTCAAAAAGAGTTCGGACCCGTGTGGAATACATATGCCAAAGAAACCCCAGCTTTTATTCCTCGACGGAAAAAATTAACAGCTAATACTTAAACTATATGGAAAACAGAATCAAATCATTAATTAAAAAATTGAGTCGGTTTGGTTTTAGTGTTAAGCCAAAAAATAGAGGTTATATAGATCCTGTGTGTGGCATGGAAGCATCAGCAGACTTGTTCAAAGCTGATTATAAAGACAAAAGCTATTATTTTTGTTCCGATCATTGCCAGCAACAATTCAAAAAAGAACCCGAAGCTTATATCACAAAATAATTATGACTAATAACATCGCAAAACCAGTTCTGTATGGAATACTCGCAAGTACTATCTTGCTTGGAGTTTATTTTGCGGTGCTGACACTGGTCTCCGGATGGAGCTTTGCTCAAAGTCAGTTCGCGGATTTTTGGTATTTTATTATCAGCTTGGTAGTAGGTTTCGGAATTCAGATTGGATTATATCAATATATTAAGGGTCTAGTGCATAGCGGTCAGGGCATGGGTAAAGTGGTCGGCGTATCCGGAACAACTTCTACGGCGGCCATGATCTCTTGTTGCGCTCACTATTTAGTGAATCTGGTGCCTATTCTCGGAGTAACAGGACTCGTTACGTTTGTAACACAGTATCAAATCGAGCTTTTCTGGGTGGGTCTTGCTTCTAATATATTTGGCATCGGATATATGGCAACCAGAATTACTAAATTCAAAAAAAGTCATGAATAAAACAATAACAATATTTATACTAGCACTTGCGTTTATAGGAGGCTTTCTGGTTTTTTATAATCCAAAAACTGTTTCTAATCCAACGCAAAATAATTCTGATGCTCCCAGTACTCTACAAAAATGGGAATCTAAAATTGACGAACAAGCCAGTGTTACAGTGACCGTCACGCCGACTCTCCTTTCGGAGGAATCGGAAGAGTGGAAGTTTGATGTTGTCATGGATACTCACTCCGTTGAATTGGATCAGGACATGACTAAAATTGCTATACTTGTCGATGAACAAGGCAAAGAATACAAAGCACTCAACTGGGAGGGACCGACTGGAGGTCATCATAGAGAAGGAATTATTACTTTTAATAAAATAACACCTGCTCCGAAATCTGTTGAGTTGAAGATTTCTGATATCGGCGGTGTTGTCAGAAGTTTTACATGGCAACTTAAATAAAATTACATGAATTCAATCCACGAACCACAATTTGCCTGGCTCTTATGGAGTTTACTCCTCATAGTTGTTTGGGGATTTGTCTACACGATCCTTAAAAACAAGGAGAGTAAAAAGGAGATGCTTACAGTTAGTTTGTGGACATCACTCCTTGGTCTTACTGAACCGCTCTTTGTCCCGGAGTACTGGAATCCGCCTTCCTTGTTTGATTTAGCACATCGTACAGGATTTGATATTGAAAGCTTGATTTTTTCTTTCGGCATAGGAGGAATCGCATTCGTACTGTATGAATGGATTTTCCACGCCGAGCACAAAGAAATATCGGCACCGGCTCATCATGTATCACACCATCGCTATCATCTTTGGGCAATTCTTTTCGCTCCAATTATATTCGTAGCACTTGCACTAATAACAACTCTTAATCCTATTTATATTTCCGTTATTGCTCTTATGCTTGGAGGTTTTGCCACGTGGTATTGCCGGCCTGATTTGAAGAAAAAAATGATAATTAGTGCGTTTATTTTTCTTGCTCTTTATTTCGTCTACTTTTTGACCCTGATTGCCGTCTATCCTGGCTATGTTGAGCAAGTCTGGTTGCTAGATAGCATTTCGGGAATTCTTATTATCGGTATTCCGCTTGAAGAATTAATGTTCGCTTTCAGTTTCGGTTTTTTCTGGTCGAGCATATATGAACATCTTACTTGGAAAAAATTAAAATTAATAAAATAAATATAAATTATATGGATCATAACAATCACAATTCAATACAAGAAAAAGGGGGGACAATATATACCTGCTCAATGCATCCTGAAATACAACAGGATCGACCCGGCTCATGCCCCAAGTGTGGTATGAGACTTGTTAAGGCTGAAGCAAAAACAGATCACGGCGCTCATGCTGGGCATACAATGGGTGATCCATCCAAAATGGGATTTTGGGAGAAATTTAAGATGAGCATGTCAATGACTATGGGCATGAATCATACTGGTCTTGCTGGCCGAGAAATGGCACGGCTCATGGAAATAGATATCAGAAATAAGTTTTTCTTCTCTTTGATACTGACAATTCCTATTATTTTGTATTCACCTCTGGGCACCGAATTTCTAAAGCTTAATCTGCCATCCCCAATTCCTTTGCCGTGGCTTCTTTTTATCCTAACAACACCTGTATTTTTATATTCCGGATGGATTTTCCTTTATTCAACATATTTTGCATTAAAAAACAAAATGCTAAATATGGCCGTGCTCATCGCCGTCGGTATAACGGCGGCATACGGCTTCAGTGTTTTACTTACTTTGATCGGGAGCGCAGATTCATATTACGAAGCGGCCGCCATGCTTATCACTTTTGTTTTGTTCGGCCACTGGATGGAAATGAAATCTCGTCGAGGCACAACTGATGCTCTTCAAGCACTTTTTAATCTCGTACCGCCTCGGGCCAGAGTCTTCAAAGATGGAAAGGAGATGATGGTTTCCACTTCCGATATACAACTCGGCGACATTATTATTCTTAAGCCGGGGGACAAGGTTCCGGTTGATGGTGAAATCATTGAAGGCGAAACTGCTATCGATGAATCTTTGGTTACCGGCGAGTCAATCCCTACTACTAAGAATATCGGAGATCAGGTAATCGGTGGGTCAATCAACACTACTGGCTCGGTTAAATTTAAGGCAACAAAAATCGGCAAGGATACGGCTCTTGCTCGAATTGTTCGTATGGTTGAAGAAGCACAGAATTCAAAAGCCCCGGGACAAAGAATTGCTGACAAATTTGCAAAATACTTGGTCATTGCGGCGGTAGGATCAGGTCTTTTGGTATTTTTTATTTGGTATTTTATAGTTGGTTCACCCCTTCTCTTGGCCCTCTCCTTTGCTATCGCTACGGTTGTCATTGCTTGTCCCGATGCGTTGGGACTTGCTACTCCAACTGCCGTGGCTGTTGGGACCGGTCTTGGAGCAAAACATAATATTCTTATAAAAGATGCGCCGACCCTTGAACAGGTATCAAAAATTCAAGCAATTGTACTCGACAAAACAGGCACGCTCACCGAAGGAAAACCGCAGGTTACGGATGTTATGGCGTTCAATGATTTTGATGAACAGGAAATACTTCGATATGAAGCAAGTGTTGAAGCTGGATCAAACCATCCTTTAGCAAAGGCTATTATGGAAGAAGCGACAAAAAGAGGCGCAACGCCACTCAAAGCAATTGAAAAATTTGAGTCTATCGCCGGGCATGGATTGAAAGCCATTATTGATGGAAAGGTTGTACTTGCTGGTAACGAAAAACTTCTTGTTGATTACAAAGTGGATATTGGTAATGCCAGGGCTACTCTTGATCGTCTCGCGAGTGAAGGTAAAACTTTAAGTCTGATTGCGGTTGATGGCAAGCTCGCCGGTGTTGTCGCCGCCGCAGATACAATTAAGCCGAGTGCGATAAAAGCAATAACCGCACTCAAAGAACTCGGTATTGAAATAGCCATGATCACTGGCGATCATAAAAAAGTAGCCGAAGCAGTAGGAAAGGAATTAGGCATTGATCGGATTTTTGCCGAAGTTCTTCCAGAAGATAAAGCCAAATATGTAAAAAAACTCCAAGACGAAGGAAAATTCACAGCAATGGTGGGAGATGGTGTCAACGATGCCCCAGCACTTGCGCAAGCTGATGTGGGCATTGCCATTGGCGCAGGTACGGATGTTGCGATTGAGACAGCCAAGGTTGTTCTCATGAAATCTGACCCATTAGACATACTTCGAGCAATAACCTTAAGTAAGGCGACGGTTCGCAAAATGAAGCAAAATCTTTTCTGGGCTTCAATTTACAACGTCCTTGCAATTCCTATTGCCGGAGGGATTCTGTATCCAGGTTTCGGCATTATGCTTCGTCCAGAATTCGCGGCACTCCTTATGAGCATCTCCTCGATAATTGTAGCGGTGAATGCCGTACTACTTAAACGAGTCGAGAAGGATTTGATTGCCGTGTGATAAATTATAAATTAATGAATTAAAACATATGAAAAATAAACTAACTATAGGAATCATCGTAGTCGTGATCGTGGTCGGCGGAATCGTCTTACTGCGACAGACAGACACCAGCAATAAAGTATTGGCTGGAAGTTTTTCTACTGATATCACAGGTCTTGCCGAAGCCAAACCATCTGAGATGGTAGAACTTAAAAATGGCGACACCTACGACCTCACCGCTTCGATCGTAAAGAAAACAATCGGTAACAGTGAGGTGAAAAAGCTCGCATATAATGGAATGATTCCGGGACCTTTGATCAAGGTGGGGCAAGGCGCAGAAGTAACACTGAACTTCACCAATAACACTGATGTCGACACCACGATCCATTCACACGGCGTCCGTCTTGAAAATAAATTTGATGGTGTACCCGATGTGACACAGAAAGAGGTCAAGCCGGGTGAATCTTTTACCTACAAGATCAAATTCCCCGACGCGGGCATGTACTGGTATCACCCTCACATTCGTGAAGACTATGCACAGGAGCTCGGTCTCTATGGTAACTACCTTGTAGTCCCTAACGATCCGAACTACTGGTCTCCGGTCAATCGTGAAGTCGCGTTGTTCGTAGATGATATTCTCATGGAAAACGGCAAGATCGCGACGTTCAGCAAAGCGTCTGCCGACCGCACCCTCATGGGCAGGTTCGGTAATACGATGCTTGTCAATGGTGAGACAAACTATTTTTTTCAGGCGAAAGCCGGAGAAGTGATCCGTTTCTATATCACTAACTCGGCGAATACGAGGACGTTTAATATTTCCGTTCCCGGCACAAAGATGAAGCTGGTTGGTGCAGATGGTGGCAAATACGAACGCGAAACATGGAGTGACGGCGTGATATTGAGTCCATCCGAACGCGCAATTGTTGAGGTGATGTTTGCGAGTGCCGGATCATATAAACTTGAACATAAAACTCCAGAGCGTACCTATACACTCGGAACAATCGCTGTCTCGAGCGAAAGGGTCGCCACTTCGTTCGATAAAGAATTTGCAGTACTGCGTTCAAACAAAGATATACAGTCAGAAATCGATGCATTCAGATTGTCCTTCAATAAACCGGCAGACAAGCGTCTAAAGCTCACGATTGATATGGGTATGCAGATGCAAGGTATGATGCAAAACAATACCGGTGGTCACAATATGAACATGATGGGCAACGGCCAGACGATGTCCAACAGTGAGATGGTGGCAAGTGGTGATCCTATTGAGTGGGAAGAAAACAACACTGCAATGAACACGATGTCTAACCCAGAAATGATGAAGTGGGTTATCCAAGACGAAGACACCGGCAAGAAAAACATGGACATTGATTGGAAATTCAAGGTCGGCGACAAAGTGAAAATCAAAATCACCAATGATCCGAAGTCTATGCATCCGATGCAACATCCGATTCACTTTCATGGTCAAAGATTCTTGGTGCTCTCAACAAATGGCAAACCGAATGACAATCTTGTGTGGAAAGATACTACCCTCATTCCAAACGGCGATACTGTTGAGCTTCTAGTTGAAATGACAAATCCCGGTGAATGGATGGCACACTGCCATATTGCCGAGCACTTGGAGGCAAGCATGATGTTTGGCTTTAAAGTTCAATGATCTAAACTAGAGAAACTTGCTTGTTTTGCAGGATTAGTTTGCTTTTTAAACAGGAAAGCAACTCACGTTTTTCTATATCCGCACCTTCTCGGAGGAGATATTTTGCATAATTTCTAATATCAATATCGTCAACGGCAATCTTCTCCTTTTTGCCTGAAAGTATTTGTTGAAATTTCTTAAATCTTTCGACTTCTTCTTTTATTTTTACCTTTATTCCAATTTCATCAATATCAATTTTTTCAATTAGTTCCTCAAATTGTTTAATCAGATCAATTTCATTTATATAACCACACTTACAATCTCTATCTCTCACTTTGGTACACCCATAGTAAACATGTCTATGAGTATTTCCATTCTTTTGTTTCTTGAATTTCTCGTCTGCCGTTATTCCTGATCCGCACAATCCACAGGCCATAAGTTTGGTAAAGGCAAACTCTTTACTCTCTGCTCTTATAAACTGGCTTTTGATCTGGTTTTGTACCTGATCAAATATCTCCTTGGTTATTAGAGGCACGTGTTTTCCTGTGTACCAATTACCACTCTTAACTGGGTATTCAAATACTCCATAATAAAAGGAGTTTTGTAGAATTTGATAAATGTTGCCGAGAGTTAAACCTTTGTTACCAGTTACACTTTTAAAATTCAATTCAAATTTTAACCAGTTATATACTTTTCTACCACTCCATTTTTCGTATGCTACTTTCTCAAATACCTTTTTGATGATCGGTGCTCTTTCTGGATCTAAGATAACCTGGCACTTTCTATCCATATGCTTTTCATTTAAATATCCAACTACTGCAGGACCCGGTCTAAGTCCCATTTCACATCGAGTTCTCAACCCTCTTTTTACATTCACACTCTTGTTATCATTCTCTAGCTTCGCCTGACTACATAAAATCATTAGTAAAAATTTCTCATTTGGCGAGTTATGGAAATGTTGTCCGTAAGTACGAATTTCTATAAGAAGTTTTTGATCCATTAAATCTACAAGAGAGCCAAGATCACCTGCATTTCTACTCAATCTATCAGGCGCCCAAGTTAGTATTCCGTTAAATCTTGCTCTCCTAATATCCTCAAGTAACTCTTTGAAAACTGGTCTTTGCCCTGAATCTTTTGCAGAGTGTGATTCTCTTCGTATATCAATAATATCCAATCCCTCGCGCTCAGCTATGGCTAACATTTCTTTAACTTGAGATTCAATTGAGAGAGCCTGTTTTTCGTCTTGCTCGGTCGATTTACGAGCATATAAGCAATATTTGACCTTAACTGTTGGTATAACAATTGGATCGCCTATAAGGGCGTTTGGGGCTTGTGTTTGCATGTATATATTGATGACAGACCAGTCGGGTTTGCATAGCTATGCAAACTAACCGATTCGTCGCATACTCGCGTTCTAGGCTTAGCAAAAGAGCTAGTCTGCGATAGGGTTTAAATCAATAGCTCTAAATGCTATTATGTTCTTATACAACTGAATAAGTTAAGTAGCCTAAACTTGGTATTTACCAAGCATGGTGAAAGTGAGTCGATCAAGCATAAAAAGGCCCCCATGGGATTGCTTGATCGCCGTATCGGGAAACTGGTACGAGAGACTTCGGTCTCTGCCCGTGGTGGGCTTTTTGTGACCACGGACATTTATTAGACGATCAAGCAAATATGAATAATCTCAATTCGTCTCCTGAGAGTAAGACGAAAAATAAAACTCTCGAAACGATCATTGGTTGGGTGGTGGGGGTGGTGTTTATAATTTCAGGTCTTGCGGTAATTTTCACCGACTTTATTCCTGGACTGTTCTTTCTTCTAACAGCAGTACTTTTAATAAAGCCGACTAGATTATTTATTACTAACAAACTACACTTACCACTTAATCGTAAGGTCAAGTTGGGTTTAGTTGTGGTGTTTCTCATTATTGTTGGTGTGACAATGGATACTGATACACAGCCAAAAGTAGCAACTGTTCAAGAAACAAAACAGGAACAGGTTACAACTCAACCTGTAGCACAAACTGTTGAAGTACCTGCCGTACCTAAAACTCTAGAAGAAAAAATAACTGATGCAATCGTAGCTTCACTCGGAGCTAAAAATAATACTGATAAGCCAAGAGTAGTTAGTGTTGAAGTCGATAAATACAAGGCTTCAGTGCTTGCGATGTATAAGTATTCAAGTGGATCAAAAATCTCTGGAATTCTTGTGAAAATTAATGCGAGCGAGAACCTAACAACAAATCTTCAGAAAGGTGCGATGCATGGAGAAGCGGTTAAAGTATTTCAAGCAACATTTCCGACGGATCCTAACATTGGAGATGTGATTATTTGGTCTCAATTGCCAGTCAAAGATCAGTATGGAAATTTAAAGGATGATACTGCTATTGTGTACTCAATGTCTCGTTCTCTCTTTGAAAAAGTAAATTGGACAAATTATAACCACAGGGATTTGCCTACACTCTTAAAATCAGAGAGCAAAATTGACGATAGAAATAATTACTACGAAAATATAAAGTTTTAGGCATTTATCCTATTACCCAAGGACCATCACTGTTCTTACACTCATCAGCGTAGGCTTCCCAACCATTTATTCTCTTAACTTTTTCCATTGAATGAAGTACAAGTATGGAGAAAGCGTCTGCAAGGTCATCGTGATTTTCCATTCCAAACCCTGTTAACTGAGCGATCAATGCTTCACATCCTGTTTCTGGAAATACAATAAAGCCCGAACGGACGTAAGAGGATGTTAATGCTAGACGAGTTCGTTTGTCGGCGTGGTTTACGATATCAATAACCTTTAGTCCAGAGTCTGCTAGTTGATTAGCATAAATTTCTTGAAAGCCATTTGCCTCGATAATGACAAATGGTGGGTAATCAAATTTAAGCCCATCAGAGACCATTTTTATTGTATCTATCGTTTCTGGGTGATTCATTCTTTTGTTAATGGGATTCGGCATGATATATATTTTCTTTTTGTCATGATCTCCGTGTAAAACACCCACAACGATAGCCGTGTAGTCTGCGGATGATTTTAGTGATATGGCAAGATCAACCCCGATAAATGTTCCGTGAGCTTTTTTAAATAAATCTTTAGGAACATCAGAGTAATGCTGAATCCATTTTGGATCAATAACCCTAGTACTGTCTGAGATTATTTTGAGAAGATATTCTTGTTGCCACGCTAGCTCATTCGCTACGCTGTTTCGTAAATCTTCAATCTTTTCCTCGGTATCAAACTTTCCAGGCCAGAGACATCTACCATCGTCATCAAGAAGTGGAAACCATTTGTATATACCTTTTGATTCTTTATCATCAATTTTCTTCTTGAGTCTCATAATCAGCGAGTCTTCGTGCAGTAAGTTTCCGACGATAATTACTCTTGTACCAACATCACCAAGAGGCATAATCTCTCGAGTGAACCAGTCGAATGTTTTATTACGCCCCTCTATTGTCTTAGTCGAGTTCAGATCTTCAATGTCGTCGAGAATAATCAGATCAGGTCGATGCTCGTGATGACGGACACCACGAATACTCTGATCGAAAGAAGCTACTGTTATTCGTGCGTTCGTATTACTAAATACAATCGATGACATGGCCCATTCGCCACCAGCCTCTTCTTGAAAGGGACCAAGGTCACTTTTGAGAAGAGTATTAGTCTCAAGTTCGTACCTAATGTTTGCCATAGTCTGTCTGGCCTGATTCTGTGTCTGACAGATAATGAGCACGAATTTCTTTTGCTGAATACCGAGCGTGGCCCAGAGAGCATATGACATACTCACAAGTGTTGATTTTCCACTTCCTCTAAACGCCACGATACAAGCAAGATTATTTGATTGATCCTCTGTAATTCTAAATATATCCTTGTGAAATTCTGCTGTTGGATATTTCAGATACCTTGGAAAGTAGACAGAGAAAAACATTAAGTGACTTTCTCTGGTCACGGCTTGTCTAACCGCTCTATCCTTTGAAAGAGATTCAAATATGTCGTTATGTTTTTCTTGCTCCATCGGGATTTAGGTTAGCCATTATAAGAGCTTTCTTTACGAGTTCTTTCTGTTCAGGAGAAAGCTCTTGAATCGTGTTTACCGTGCCTTCAATTTGAATCTTGTCTTTGTACTTGGGGTTCCTGTGTCTCAACCAAAAACTAATCGCTGACCAGTTCTTTTCTTTGATCAGAGTTAAGAGCTGACTTTCGCCCATGTCGTTTACCAATTCTTCTCCCTCTTTTAGAGCCTCATCCATTTCTTTAGCAAATGACGCATCCTCTTTTCTCCAACGATATACGGTGTTTCTGGACAATCCAGATTTCTCACAAGCAACCAGAACAATGGGAATTTTTCGGAGTTGATCCAAGAACTCATTTCTGAGTTTATTTTTCTTCATGGCGGATTATCTTAGCTTTAATGCCAGTAAGTTTTTCAAACCGTCTTATAGCTAGATCACAGAAGATCGGTTCAAGTTCGACCGCATACACTTTTCGTTTAAGCATTTCACCTGCAATTAAGGTACTGGCTGATCCTGAAAACGAATCGAGGATAATATCGCCAGGTTTTGTACATCTACGAATTGCTTTCTCGTGGAGTTGAGGTGGTTTAGATGTGGCATGCTCATAATCCTTACTTGATAACCGCTTCATGAGCCATATGTCGATTTCATCGAGCATACTGTTGCCACCAGTTACATCCTTATTCATTACCTCCGTAAGATTTTGGATATTTTCAGCGATATATGGTTTTCCTTTTACACCGTATACACACGGTTCGTAACATTTGTTGAAGGCAGAGTTAGGGGTAGGGTTATGGCCGTTTTTGATCCAAAGACATACTCGTTTGTTGCTGATTCCGAGTTCTCGATACAGCTCTTGTACCAAGCCGATATAGACCTGATCACACCAATAGAAGATGTGAGTGTTGGTATCTGTAACAGACAAAGCATTTGCAAGACTTCTTCTTAGAAATTCTTTGTATTCTGTATCTGATCTATTGTCCTGCACATTTCCACCATAATTTTTCTTTCCACCAATACCTTTGTTGTAGCTTAGGTTGATGTTGTAGGGAGGGTCGGAATAGATCATTGTGGCTTTTTCTTTTCCAAATAATCTTTTCATGACATCTGGATTACCTGAATCGCCACAAATCAGGCGATGATTGCCGAGAAGAATAAGATCACCGATTTTTGTCTGCGGTTTCTTTATCTTTGCTAACTCTTTTTCAACGTCGAAGTTCTCATCTTTCACTTCAAGCTCTTTGTCCCAGAATTTAGCGAGATCAATCTGATCAAAGCCAATATCTAAGAGCATATCGAGATCGAAACTTTTGAGTTTTTCAAAATCCCAGTCGCCACCAAGAGCATTACTTGCGATGAGATACTTTTCAGCCTCCTGTTTACTTAGTTTTCTATTCGGCTCCCTAACATCAATAATCTCATTTCCTCTACCAAGTAGTTGGAGGGCTTTTATTCTTTGGTGACCTGCCAGTATGTGACCATCTTTATCAATCGCTGGAATTTCTACCAAATTGAATCTCTTCAAATTTCTTTGAAGATCAGACATCTGCTTGTCGGTAATAACACGAGGGTTAACCTCTTGGGGGATTAAGTCATTTACACGTTTTTGGACTGTACTCCATTGTAGTTTTTTCATATTTTTAATTTTTAACTAATAAAAAGCACCAACCTTTTGGGGTTAGTGCTTTTTATCGACCGAATAACACGAAAAAAGCAACCCTAAAGGTTAACTATCTTTTTCGAGTTATTCGACCCATTTTCTCTTTTCAGAGACTCTCTTTGGGTGTCATTCCGTGGTACCACAGAGTGAGAAATCCCGTGGTAAAGTTGCAAAAAATTTTATATTTAGTTCTATAGTGCTTCTAGGTATAGTATACGACTTGCAAAAAATAATACAAGGTGTATACTATGTCCAATATGAAAGACAAATTAACACCAAAACAGCTCAAAGCCCTATTTTTTATTCGTGATGGGATTGTCTATAAGGGTCAGGCCCCGTCATTAAGGGATATTTCCGCCTATTTGGGCTTCAGTTCCCCTAGGTCGGCATCTCTGATCGTGGAATCACTTGCAGAGCTTGGGTACATAAAACGATCTACGGAGACTGGAAACCTACAACTAATTAAGGATGTCACAGGAAAGGAGTATACGGAAAGAACGATCGAGATTCCACTGGTTGGTAGTGTGGCTTGCGGAGCGCCATTACTTGCAGAGGAAAATATCGAGGCAATGATTCCTGTATCTCAAAAGATCGCTCGTCCAGGTGCCACTTACTTTATTCTTCGTGCAGACGGAGATTCTATGAATGAGGTTATAAAGGATGGCGACTTGGCAATAATTCGTCAGCAACCTGTGGCGGAAAACGGTCAGATGGTTGTGGCGTTAATAAACGACAAGGCAACCCTCAAAGAGTTTTATAAAACCAAAGATCACATAATCCTTAAACCGAGATCAACAAAAAAAGAATACAAGGACATTATTCTTGAGAGTGATTTCTTTATTCAAGGAGTAGTAGTTAGCATTATAAGTAATAAAAATAAGAAATAATTATGGCAAAAAAATATATTCGTAACGCTAGAAAACCATGGACTCCACCTGAGGTTCAAAAGTTAAAACAGCTCGCTAAAGGAAACACGCCAACTCGTGTGATTGGTTTAAAACTTGGTCGCCCAGTTGCAGGAGTTCGTGCAAAAGCTTCTGAAAAGAAAATAAAACTCGCCCCACCAAATCAGTCTCCTTATAATCGTAAGAAAAAATAATATGACAAAAAGAATTTTTATAGCATTTGCGATAGAAGATGTTCGTTCCCGAGATTTCCTCGTTGGACAAGCAAAGAATGATAATTCACCATTTGAATTTGTAGACATGTCAGTAAAACAACCATGGGAGACAGACTGGGAGACAAAGTGTAGAGCAAGGATTAAGAGTTGCGACGGAGTAATTGCACTCATTAGCAAACATACTCCCTTAGCCACAGGTCAGCTATTTGAGATAAAAGCTTCTGAAGAGGAGCAGATTCCAACCATGTTGATGTATTCAAACAGCGACAGGCCAACCTTATCGTACCCATTGAATACTAAACGCATAAATATATGGAGTTGGGACAATATCAAATCATTTATCAATAATCTTTAGTTTTCATGCGACACTACAACATCTTCATTAGTCATTCTTGGGCATATGGAGATGCCTATGACAAACTTATAAAGATGCTAAATGCAGATCCGCGTTTTAATTTTCGTGACTACTCCGTTCCTAAAGATGATCCCATACATAATGCACCAAATTCGGCGGCACTCTCTACTGCGATTCAAAACCAGATGCGCTTCTGCGATGTGATTATCATTCTTGCAGGTGTCTACTCGACTTACAGTAATTGGATTAACAAAGAAATCACACTTGCGAAAGGATTTACGAACCCTAAGCCAATTCTTGCTATAGAACCATGGGCAAGCGAAAAGACCTCCCAGATTGTAAAGAAACATGCAGATAAAATTGTGAAGTGGAGTACTAGCTCTATCGTATCGGGTATCCGTGAACTCTCATAATCATATGGAAAAAGACAAAATAGACATAGAGAAAATATTGTTTATATCCGCTTCGGATAAGTACGGAGATAAGTATATTGAGCACCTCTTAGACCAGTATAAAATCTATATAAATGCGGCCGAGAAAATAAGTGACCGAAGGCAAAAAACCAATGAATTCTTCCTTGGACTGAATACCGCCCTGGTCGCACTTCTTGGTTTTGTTGCCACAAAAACCAACGAGCATGAAATCAGTTTTATGATTGGCGTGTCTGCTATTGCAGGTATTACGATCTGCTATCTATGGTATCGAATCATTGCCTCGTACAAGGGATTGAATAGCGCAAAATTTAAAGTTATTCACGCAATTGAATTGCGACTACCACTTGCACTATATGACACAGAATGGGAGATGCTAGGACGTGGAAAGGATAAAAAAGTATATTGGCCATTTAGCCATATTGAACTCCATGTTCCAAAGATTTTCATGGTTATTTACATTGTATTAGTAACTTCCATTATTCCATGGTCGTCCGTATTCAGTGGAGTGTCTTTACAAACAAATTTACCAACTGGAATTGAAGGGTATTTAAATATTGCTGGTTTCGTATTAACTTTCGTGGGCAGTCTTGCATTTGCAAAGGGATTGTTTATTTCCCAAAAAGAGGCACTAAGATTGGGTGTTTCTAGATGGTCTGGAAGTACAGATGAGGAAAACCTTAAATTGCCTCAAGTTCAAGATCGTCTTGTTCAGAGAAAATGGGGTATCATCGGTGCAATACTTGTAACATTTGGATTTATTCTTCAGCTTCTCGTTCTTATTTGATGGAAAAATACCTCAAATCACATCAATACTATTCCGACCTATACGACAAGTTCACGATTGAAGAGTGTCGAAGACTAGAAAAATTAGGAAACGAAATCGATATCCCAAATCCAGAAGGTAAGGAATTTACTCCCGAGGAAAAGAAAAGAATGATGAAAGCTTTTAACGAGCTTCATCTATATTTCGTCTCTGGCGAAAGATACAAAAGGAAATCAGAGACAATAAATCAGTGGGTGAAGCGAGACGAGAATCATGATCGATTTTTCGAATCAGCAAAAGCACCCGATGGCATTCCTTGCCTTACTTGCGGTAGAGATATGTTTGTAGGCTATAAGCACCTAGAAACGAGCCTAGATAAACCAGACAGGGTTATGTTTATGTTTGATTGCACCTTAGGACATCTACCTCGTCGTGCTTTCTATGACAACGGAGACGAATGGAAAAGAGAAAAACTTTTGTGTCCGAAATGCAAGACTCCATTTAACGAAGATCAACAGGATACTGAGGCTTATTTCAAAACTACTTCAACCTGTCCTAATTGCGGAAATGTTGAAGTAAGCGAAATATCTAGATCAGTAGCCAAAGAGGAAGTTGATCCTGAATTTCAGAATGATCGGGTAAGGTTTTGTGACGATGAGAAAGGTCAGAAATATGTTGAATGGATAAATACGGCGCACGAATTAACCGAGATACTAAACAAGCGGAAAGAAAAGGAAAACAATAAAGAACTTTACGACAAAGTGGCTAATCTTAAAAAGCTATCGGTCCCTCAACTCAAAGAGTATCTATTGGGATCTTTAAAAGATGGGAAGGTGTATAAAAACTTAGTATTTGAACAACCTGTTATTGAGAGAATTGTCACAATTAGTTTTAGTATTGAGGATCCAACGGATCAGGTTGAATACGATAGTCGAACCAAGCTGACCAGACTTCTCAAGAAAATCTTAGAGAATACAAATTGGCGACTGATGAGTGACGGTATATCCTATCGGCTCGGCATGTTAAATGGTAGATTACGTTGTTATGAAAAAGAGGAAGATTTAGCAAAACTACTCGAAAATAAGGCAAATGTTCAGGATATTTAAAAGAAAAACAATGTTTGGTCCAATGACCGAGTTTCTCAGGGACCACATAAACCAGTTTCAAGAAAAGCAGGATTCAATACCTAGTGATATTTTTGATGTAACTATGTTTTCTCTTGAGGAGATACTTGGTGTGTATGAATCAATGGACATATTGATGCAGAAAAAGGACTACTCAGGATGTATTAAGTTAGCAAGATCAATACTGGAAAATTCAATCAACATTCAATATATATACAAAAGCGATCCAGAAAATAGGGCGAAGAATTTTAAACTCAAGTCTATGGATGGTATGGCTAAGAAATTTAAAACACTGAGTGAACACACGCCGGAGGTAATTGAAATGCATGATTTCTTCCAAGAAAAACTTAAGGAATATACACCTGAGAAAAAGATACGAGAGAAGTTTAAGGAGCTTAATTTAGACGCTACATACGCAAGATCATTTGTAAGACTTTCTGAACACATTCACCCTACATATCGTTCTCATAGACTGGATTACACAGAAAACCGACCTTATGTAGAAGAATTAAAAAGAACAGTAAGGGCTGATACTTGTTTAATTACTCTAATGGCCTTAGAAAAAATATGCACTAAATATGATCTGGACGGTGGTGTTATGGTCATAGATGACTTGGGATATAAGGGGGTAGTTTTCTTTGGTACTAATCCAAGAAAAGAGGAAGAGAAGTCGAAAGAGTATTTAAAAGGTGACAGATAACTGTAACTTTAAATACTCATCCCGTGTCACTTTTGTCACTTTTTGAGGCGCTCGAGTTGCGTCGATTGAAGTGCTAAAATTATACTAATTCCGTCAAGCAGGGCTTGGCCCACTAGGGTTCGAACTCGAGACGGCCAGCAAAAACGAGTGAAGCGAGTTTTTGTTGCGGGATGTGAGCAAATTGTTTTGCTCACATCTTGGAATCGAACGCCGGAATATTAAATTTTTAGCAGAAAATTTTATGAGGCGGTGCCCAGACAAAAGTTTTTGACGAAAAACTTTTAGTCGCGGGAGAATGCGAAGCGTGTCCAAGTCCCGCAGCAGAGTCGGCAAATCACAATTTTTAGGTGTATTTGCCAATGAAGAAAATAGACTTTTGAATTGATAAGATGGAAAAAATGGTGATAAAAACTATTTTAGTTCTTGAAATATAATAAATTAAAAAAAATTATGCTCAATAAAGAAAAGAAAGCATGTCCTATTGCAACAACTCATAGACGTATTAATCATACACTATCTATTTTTGAAGATATCAATAACAGTTATCAGAACCCAGAAAAATTTACCTCAGATCTAAACAATATAATTCAGGCATTAAGAAATATTACTTTTATCTTACAATCAGAAAAAAGTAAGATTGAAAACTTTGATAAGTGGTATGAACCATTACAGGAAGCAATGAGAAAGGATGATGCTATGCGTTGGCTAGTTGATTCACGTAATTATGTTGTTAAAAAAGGTGATTTAGAAAAAGATAGCTATCTATCAATTCGTATTTTTAACCATTTCAGCAAAGAATTTTTTACAGAAAAATATGATCCATTTTTAACGACAGAAGAAGCACTCCTGTTATTCAGAAAAACAATAAAATTGAAATTTTCTGATGCCTTAAAAGATGAAATTGCAATAGAAGCAGAGAGGAAATGGGTAGTTTCTTCATACCCAAAGGCAGAAATTGTTGATGTATTAATATATTGTTTTTCCGTTTTGGTGGATATAGTTGAAAATGCACACGAAATATCTGATAACAGTATTCTGAGTTGTATAGAAAATAACTTCTTTTCCAAAGAAGAAGATTTTATGGTTGTCTTAAGAAATAAACTAAAAAAGAAGAGAATAGCAAGGGTCACCTATAATGACGGGGGTCTTTTAGTTAGTAATATTTCTAGAATTAATCAATCCGAAATATTTCCAGAATATTCTAAGGCTGAAATAGAAAAAAAGGTTACAGAAAAATATGGGTCTGTTTCTGATTTAAAAAAAATAATGGAACCAAGTTCTGAAGAGGTACCGTTTTGCTTTTTAAACTACCATCTAGAAATGTCAAAAAGATTCATGTTAAATGATAAAGGGATATTACCAGTTTGTTTTTTTTATTTTTCTAAAAAAGAACCACCCAGAATGGTTTTTTTTAAACCAGAAAATCCTGCTAGTCGTTTCAGTATGGCAGAAAACATTGCTGATATAGCCGAAGAAACACACTGCAAAGCTATTATTTTTATTAGTGAAGTATGGATTGGAGATATTGCTAAAGAAAAAAAGGACTATATTCCAGCACGTTTACAGAAAAATAAAAAGGAGGCTGTAAGTATTGTCGCTGTTACACCCAGTCAAACCAAAAGTATACTCTTACCTTTTCACAGACAAGATGATAAGATTATTTTAGAAAAAGAACAGTATGAGAAAACGACTGAGTGGCCTTTTTTAAATAAGCTAAACAAAGTTTGGAAGTCATAATTATAAGATATTTAATAGTAATTCTGTTCGGATACAATCCCAAACACCCAGCAAAAACGAGTGAAGCGAGTTTTTGTTGCGGGAAGTGAGTAAATTGTTTTGCTCACGTCTTGGAATCGAACGCCGGAATATAAATTTTTGTTTAATAAAGTGGTCGAAAAATGATATAATTAAACTAATATGATTATTAAAGAAGTGATCCAAGTTGGTAACAAAATCATTCGAACTAAAGCTCGCGTGGTTACAAATCCAAAAGCAAAATCAGTTCAAGATATAATTACGGATCTCGTTGATTCAATGCGTTATCATAAATTGGTAGGTATGGCTGCTCCTCAGATAGGCAAAAGCGTGAGAGTATTTGTCACAGAAATTAGAAAGACAAAGCTTCGAAAGGGACAAAGCAAAAATGACTTTGATCCTTTGAGGATCTTTATTAATCCTCATATAGTTTCATTATCTAAAGATAAAAAATCTGATTGGGAGGGGTGTGGCAGTGTTGCTTCGTCCAACTTGTTTGCAATGGTCAAAAGGCCAATTTCTCTAGAAGTAGAAGCTTTTGATAAGTATGGAAATAAATTTAGACTTAGGGCAGAAAATTTGTTGGCGCGTGTTATTCAACATGAAGCGGATCATTTAAATGGAATTATATTTTCTGATAAAGCAGACACAAGTACTTATATGAGTAGGAATGAGTATTTTAAGATGAGAGCTAAGAGAGTAAAGAAGTAATTTGTGTATTTTTTTGAGAAGTTTGTTAGATATTAATTAGAGTAAATGAAGTTTTGTTAGCTATAATTTTAGTATTGGATGACCAGTAGGTGTTGGGCGAATTTGGATTTCGAATAGGAGTAAAATATGATAATATTTTGAATATGAAAGAGACGTTATTTAGAGTTCTTACAGAAGATAATTTAGAACTTGTTGGTATTTTGTATGAACCAGTTCAGAGTTCAAAAAAAATTCTTGTGCACGTTCATGGCATGGGAGGTAATTTTTATGAAAATAAGTTTTTGGATTTTATAGCTCAAACTTTGACCGCAAATGGATTTGCTTTTCTAACTTTTAATAATCGGGGATGTGAGTTAGTTAAAGATTTGTCAAAAATAGAAAATGAGAAACGAAGCATTGTTAGGATTGGTGGTTCTTATGAAATATTCGAAGATTCACTTTTTGATATTAAAGCGGTGATAGATTTTGTAGAGTCCAAAAGATTCACAGAAATTCATCTTTCCGGTCATAGTTTGGGTGCTTCTAAAGTTGCTTATTATGTCACTGAACAAAATGATAATCGAATTAAATCAATAATCTTTCTTTCTCCTGCGGATATGGTTGGTTTGGCAAAAACTGATAAGTATTATCAACGTGATATTGATATGGCAAAGAAAATGATTATTGAAGGTAGGGGAAAAGAATTAATGCCATTTATGATTTGGGATGAAAATTATCTTACGGCAGATACTTATATGAGTATTGGTAGCGATAAATCTAAAGTGGCTATTTTTAATTTCTATAATCCAATCGATTCTTTGTCGAGTCTTGGAAAAATAAAGATATCCTCGTTAACTATTATGGGTAGAAAAGATGTGGCTCTCACTATTGCAATCGAAGATACAATGGACCGAGTTAAAAAAGCAATGATTAGTTCTTCTAAAGTTGAAACAAATATTCTTGACGATGCTGATCATGGTTATAACAATTATGAGCAAAAATTAGCTGATATATTAAAAATATGGATTCAAAAAATGTAAAAATTGTTGTATTTGTTCCAGAAACTCATACCGATATTGTTCGTGAGGCTATGGGTAATGCTGGGGCTGGCGTCATAGGTAAATATAGCTCATGTTCTTTTTCCTCAAAAGGTATTGGACGATTTAAACCAGAACCTGGGGCTGATCCTCATATTGGTCAAATTGGAAAATTTGAAAAAGTTGCTGAGGAAAGAATTGAAACCGTTTGTTCTCGAGAGAAACTTAAAATGGTGATTAAAGCTATCAAAGAAGTTCATCCTTATGATGAGGTCGCTATAGATGTTTATCCTCTAGAAAATATATGAAACGTATAATTATTGTACATCGTTGGGAAGGGTCGTCACAGGACGATTGGAGACTTTGGCTTAAAGATGAATTGAAGAGACTTGGATATGAGGTTATTGTTCCTGATATGCCTGATACAGATGTGCCGGTTATTGAGAAATGGGTAAATAAATTATCTGAAGTGGTTGGTGTCTTAGACGAAGACGTATATTTTATCGGCCATTCCATAGGATGTCAAACTATTTTGAGATATTTAGAAACTATTGAAACTCCTGTTGGTGGAGCGTTGTTTGTTGCCGGTTGGTTTAATCTAGAAAATTTGGAAGATGATGACGTGAAGGAAATTGCAAAACCTTGGATAGAAACTCCTATTAACATTGAGAAAATAAAAAAAGTATTACCGAAGTCTACTCTGCTTATCTCCAAGGATGATCCATACGGGGCTTTTGATGAAAATGTAGCCAAGTTTAGTACTTTATTAAGTAAGGTTTGTGTTTATGAACATGCTGGCCATTTTACTAACTCAATTGAGCCAGAGATTTTGAAACAGTTCAAAAATTTTATTGAAAAATAATTTTGTATTAAAAAAGCAGTCGGCAGTATAGTTTTATTTTTTGGGTTATGGGTTGTGGGCTATTTTGATATAATATCCATATGCCAAAAATGGAGCAAAAACAATACTGGTTTAAAGCAAAAAGGTATGGTTGGGGTTGGTATCCAGCTAGCTGGCAAGGTTGGGTGGTTCTTTTGATATATTTCATAATTTTTGGGGTATTGATTTATATATACGAAACAAATATTGAAAAATATTTACTTCCTTACCTCCTTTCTGTTCTTGGCCTCACTGGGCTACTTATTTTTATTAGTTACAAAAAAGGTGAGCCGGCCGGGTGGCATTGGGGGAAGAAGTAAAATAAAAAATATTATGATTTTAAATAATAATGCTAAATACGACTATCCATTATTGAATAAGGTATTTAATTTTTTCTCTAAAAAAACTCTAGATTTAAATAATACTTATTTAGTTTGTTGTCAGCATTTACTTGAACCACAGTTGGAAATGTTTAAAAAGTTTATTGATTTTGGTTTTAAACCAGAAAATATTTTTTTGGTTGGTAAGGCTTATTCTGCAAATAACGAAATTGCTGATGAGTTAAGACTGTTGGGGATTAATATTTTTAATCCGAAATTTACTGGTCAATCTTTTGATATTGAACATCGTAAAAATTGTATCTCATTAATTAATTCCTTACCCGTGGACAAAGAGAATATTATTGTCTTAGATGATGGAGGAGAACTTATATCTCTATTTGTAGAAAATCATAAGAAAATCTTATTTGCTGTTGAGCAGACTTCATCTGGTTTTAGAAAGTTGGAGAGTGCAAATTTTAATTTTCCCATTATTAATGTCGCTAGAACTACCACAAAGCTTACTCAAGAAAGTCCTTTTATTGCACGTTTATGTTTTGAGAGAATAAGTGAGTATTTAAAATATAAAAAAATCAATGAACCTAACATTTTAATAGTTGGTTTGGGTCCAATTGGTCAAGCAATTTTTGATAGGTTTAGACAACATAATTTTGATATTTTTGGTTTTGATATCAAAGACGAACATACAGAACTTATTTCATTTATTTTAGACAAAAGACCAGATGTAGTTATTGGAGCAACTGGTATAAATATTTTATCAAAAGATGATGTTGATAAAATTATTTTTGATAAAAATCTATATTTAATAAGTGTATCCTCGGGAGATAGAGAGTTTCCGGTGTCATTTTTTCGTACAGGTGATGATGTTTATCAAGATGTTGTGTACAGGAATATTATTTTTGTGAATAATGGGTTCCCAATTACTTTTAAAGGTAATAGAAATGAATCTATGCCAGTTGAAATTGAAAAAACAATATGTCTTTTGTTTGGTTCTGTTGTTGATGGGACAGTTAATGGAGTGGGCGGTAGTGGTTTTGTAAATATATCTGCTGATTTAGAAAAAATTATAAATAATTAATCATTTAAAAAATGAAATCAAAAATAATTACTTTGTTTATTGCAGTTATATTTTTGACATCTATCCTAGTTTTCTTTTCAGACAAGATATACATAATCTCAAACATAATCAAAGATGTTGGTATTGGTTTTGCGTCAGCTATTTTGAGTCATAATTTTAAAACTGTAGATGTTATAAAATCGCGTTTTGATGATACAAATAGTAAAGTAAAAATCATGCTTGTGCCAGGTCATGAGCCAGATTTTGGCGGTGCGGAATATAAAAAATTGAAAGAGCGTGATATGAATGTTGAGCTAGGGCAATATCTTAAACAAATACTAGAATTAGATTCTCATTACGAAGTCTTTGTCACTCGTGATACTAAAGATTGGAATCCTATTATTTCATCTTATTATAAAAATAATTGGAATGAGATTGTGGAATGGGTGAGAGCTTCAAAAAAAGATTTTTCAAGTCTTGTGTCAAATGGAATTGTGACAAAAAAATATTCAACGGTAACGCACAATGAAGCGCCACAAGATGTGGCTGTGCGTCTGTATGGTCTTACAAAATGGGCCAATGAAAATGATATAGATATAGTAATTCATATTCATTTTAATGATAATCGAAGACGCAATGTGAGCGCGCCGGGGAAATATTCTGGTTTTTCTATGTACGTTCCAGATGGTCAGTATGGAAACAGTACAACTACCAAAGCTATTGCTGATAGTCTTTTTAAAAGATTATCAAAATATAATGCTGTAAGTGATTTGCCGGGGGAAACTAGCGGTATTATTGATGAGCCGGAACTTATAGCTATTGGATCAAATAATACTTCTGACGCTCCTAGTTTGCTTATTGAATATAGTTATATATATGAACCACAATTTGAAAATATTGAGACTCGAAGTATGGCAATAAAAGATCTTGCTTATCATACATATCTTGGATTACAAGATTTTTTTGGAGTATCTAGTGATTATGGTATTTATGATACTGTGGTCTTGCCGTATAAATGGCAAAATCCAGTTTCTTTAAATAAAATGTCTTCTAGTGAAGTTTTTGTTTTACAAACAGCTTTGATGTTTGGGGGTGTGTATCCTCCAAATGGTAAAACCAAAAATGAATGTCCAAGAACTGGAAAAATTGGCCCATGTACATTAAAGTCTTTAGAAATATTTCAGAAGAATAATGGAATAACTGGTGAAGATGGTGTGATTGGAGAAAAGACTATTAAGACACTTAAATTTATTTAATAATTTAAATGGAAATAAAGACTACTTTTAAAAATAGAGCCGGTGATGTTTTGCCTGTTTTTTATCAAGATATTGAAAATATCTCTCAGATTGGAGATAAGAAAATACATAGTGTTCATGCTTTTTGTTTTTGCGACGGTAAAATGGTCATTGTGTATTCTGATAAAAAAGGTGTTTGGTCTCCGCCGGGTGGCGGGGTGGAGCTGGGGGAAGGTATAGAAGATGCTGTGGTTAGGGAAGTAAAAGAGGAAACTAATATGAAAGTAATAAAGCACCAGTTTTTTGGTTTACAGGATGTAACTCAGACGGATGGTGTCGTATCTCAGACTCGCTCGGTGTGTATTGTGGAGCCTTATGGTGATTTTGTATCAGATCCAGATGGTGATATTACAAAAATTGAGCTTATCAACCCTTTGGAATATAAAAAATATTTTGATTGGGGAGATTTGGGGGATTATGTTATAAAAAGAGCGATAGGTATATATGAGAAAATGCAGATAGAATAAATAAGTAATTGTGATAGAGTATTTTTATGAAAAAAATAGAAAAAAAGATATTGCCTAAATATTTTCAAGCTGTTTTTGATGGCAAAAAGACTTTTGAGTTAAGGTTGAATGATTTTGATATTGCCGAAGGCGATGTTTTGGTTTTAAGAGAGTGGGATGGTAATAAAAAAGAATATACAGGCAGAATATTAGAGAAAAAAGTTGGTTATGTTGGAAAATGGAAAATAGATGATTTGACAGTATTTTGGCCAAAGAATGATATTGAGAAAAATGGTATACAGATTATTTCGTTGAAAGATTAATATGGAGATAAAAAAGATTGGTCATTGTTGTTTGTTCATAAAAATAGGGGATTTAACCATACTTACTGACCCCGGTTCTTTTTCTGTTGAGCAAGATAATTTGATTGGAATTGATATTGTTTTAATTACTCACGAACATGCCGATCATATGCATGTAGGGTCAATTGAGAATATTCTAAAAAATAATCCCAACATAGTTATTTTAACAAATGCTAGCGTTGCAAAAAAATTGAATGCTTTAAATATAAAATATAGTCTATTAAATAACAGGCAGATTTTTAAAATAAAAGAGATGGAGATTGAAGCTTTTGACTGTAAACATGAAGAAATTTTTCAAGACATCGGTCAAGTACAAAATACTGGTTATTTAATAAATAAAAAACTATTTTATCCAGGAGATTCTTTCTTTAATCCAAATATAAAGGTGGATATTCTTGCGTTACCCGTGGCGGGCCCTTGGTGTAAAATCTCTGATTCAGTGAGATATGCTTTGGAAATAAAACCAAAGATAGCTTTTCCTGTGCATGATGGAATGTTACGTGGTGATAGAATAGGTAGTGCTCATACAGTACCTTTAAAAATACTGTCTGAAAACGGTATTGAGTTCATAGAAATGAAAGACGGTGATACGATGAAGTTTAAGTAATTGTGATAAAATATAATTATGAAAATTAGTAAACATCATGATTTTTAAAAAGATAATATAAATATTTTATTATCTAAATAATTTTTTATGTTATCTATAATCTTTGATGCTTTTTTGCTTGGTATTATTGGAGGTGCTATCCCGGGACCTATTTTAACAGGTACTTTTACAGAAATTCTTAAAAGTGGTTTTGTGAAAGGTGTACGAGTTATATTTTATGCTTTGATAACCGAAACAATTGGTGCTTTGTTATTATTTTTGTTGTTTTGGGCTGTTGGCGTAAATGAATTAGTTATTAAAATTATATCTGTCGTTGGTTCTGTTGTTTTGTTTTGGCTTGGTTATAGAGTGTGGAAAATTAATGAAATAAAAACTGAATCACAGGCAGTTATTACTTTTTCAAGAATTATCTTATTAACCGTGTTTAATAGCGGTTATTGGATTTTTTGGATGACCGTTGGTATGCCAAAGGCTCTGATATTGAATGAGATATTCAGTGGTGGCTTGCTGGCGTTTCTATTGTTGTTTGAATTTGGATGGCTAGTCGCGACTTCATTTTTGGCTATAATTTTTTGGCAGTTTAGACCGTTATTGCAGAAGAAAAATTTGGTGAAATTAACGTTTCAAATCTTGTCTATTATGCTGTTTCTTTTGGGTATTAAAACATTGATTAGTGTATTATAACTGTTGGTGTGGTATTATTAAATTTAATAATTTTTGAAAATGATACTTCAAGTCGGTGTAAAGATTTTCTTGCAAAATAAGGATAATAAATATCTTCTCGTCAAGCGCTCACAAGAGAAGTATAAAAATACAAAAGGTTGTTGGGATATTGTGGGTGGAAGAATAGAGATTGGAAGTAATTTGATTGATAATTTAAAAAGAGAAGTTATGGAAGAAACTAAGTTAGAAATTATTTCTAAGCCAATTCTGGTTTATGCTCAGGATATTATCCCAAATGAAGAAAAACATGTCGTTAGGTTGTCTTATGTTGGGAAAACAGACGGTGATCCTGTATTGGATATCTCAGAAAATGTTGAGTATAAGTGGTTAACTATTGATGAAATGAAAAATCATGAAGATTTAGATATTTATGTAAAAGAAATAATCAATGGGGGATTGTTGAATTAATTTTAGCAACTGATATATTAGAAACATGAGTACAAGAGCTTTCCACAGTGTGAATATGATTGCCATTATTAAGAAAATCGAGCCTTTCTGTGGAGGTTTTATTTGCGTCTAGTTTCTAAAACAAAGTAGATACAAATCAGCCCTTCACACGGGGCTGATTTTTGTAAATGGGTAATTTACAAAATTATTAATAATTATTAATCAAAATATGAATAATATTCAAAAAATAGAAACAGATTTGGCGCCAAAAGCTATTGGTTCGTATTCTCAGGCTGTTATTGCTTCTGGTTTTGTATTTGTTTCTGGGCAGATTGCTATGACTTCGGGTGTAGTTTCCGGTGATATTAAAAAGCAGACTAAACAAGTTATAGAAAATATTAAAAATATTTTGATTGAAGCGGGGACTGAGTTAGAAAGTGTGGTAAAAGTGGACGTGTTTTTGAAAAATATGAGTGACTTTGCAGAAATGAATACAGAATATGAAAAGTTTTTTTTCGGAAAATGTCTGCCGGCTCGAGTGACTGTGGGTGTGTCAGAACTTCCAAAAAATGCTTTGGTAGAAATAAGTTGTATAGCTTTAAAAAAATAATATGAATAATGAATTAAATTTACAAATGATAGAAGAGGCGAAGGAACGGCTCTCTGGTGTCGTGTCTCATACGCCTCTTGTGTATAGCGAAAGACTTAGTAGGGAATATGATGCCGAGGTGTATTTGAAAAGAGAAGATTTGCAGGTGGTGAGGTCGTATAAGATACGTGGAGCGTATAACAAGGTGGCAATGCTTGCTCTGGGCGACGAGCGTGAGGTGGTGTGCGCGAGTGCGGGTAATCATGCTCAGGGTGTGGCTTTTGCTTGTGCAAAGTTGGGACGCCACGGGAGAATATATATGCCAAAAAATACACCAGAACAAAAAGTAAATCGTGTGAGGTATTGGGGTGCTGATTTTGTGAATATAGTTTTGGAAGGCGATACTTATGATGATGCTTGTATTTCTGCACAAAAATATTGTGTTGAAAATAATGGTATTTTTGTGCACCCTTTTGATGATGTGGATGTGATGGCTGGACAGGGAACTCTCGCGCTTGAAATCTTGGATGATTTGAAAAAGAAAATAGATTTTTTTGTGGTGCCTGTGGGTGGCGGCGGTCTTTTGGCTGGAGCTGGATTTTGTATAAAAACAAAAAGTCCAGAAACTGTGGTGGTCGGAGTTGAGCCTTCTGGTGCGCCATCTATGACAGAAGCGTTGTGTGTGAGCAAGCCAGTCACTCTATCTAGTATAGATAAGTTTGTTGATGGAGCGTCTGTAAAAACTGTGGGTAAAAATGTTTTTCCTATTGCTCAAAAGATTTTGGATCAAATGCTTTTGGTAAAAGAATCAAGGGTTTGTGATGAAATGATATCTTTTTACCAAAACGAAGGTATTGTGGCAGAGCCGGCTGGCGCTCTAGCATCGGCATCACTTGATCAAATAAGAGATGAAATCAAAGGCAAAATAGTCGTTTGTGTTCTAAGTGGTGGTAACAATGATTTGAAAAGGTATCCAGAAATCTTGGCTAGAAGTATGAGTTATAATGTTTAAAATTTTGTGTTATAATATACATATATGAGCACAACAAAGTACTCTAGTTATTTGAGAAGTTTTATTTTTGGGGTTGAAGATAGTTTGGTTTCCACCATCGGTCTTATTTCTGGCGTGGCTGCTGCGGGTGCTACAAAATCTACGGTTATTTTGACTGGTGTGATTCTCGTATTTGTCGAAGCTTTTTCTATGGGTGTTGGTATGCTTTTGTCAGAAAATTCTGTTCAGGAATTTAAATCAAAAAAAGATGTCTCACTCGAAAATTCTGTATCTACTGGTTTAGTAATGTTTTTGTCATATTTAGTGGCTGGATTTTTTGTTGTTGCACCGTATTTTATAACTACCTCGGCAATCGCTTTTTATTCTTCTATAGTTGTATCACTGGTTTTGCTGTTTATTTTGGGAATAATCAGTGCATATTTTTCACAAACTTCTAAAATTAAAAAAGGGTTAATAATGGCTTTTGTGGGCGGGTTGGCTATCTTTGTGGGTATAGTAGTGGGGCAAATAATTAATAGTTATATTTTATAAATTATGAATTCTGTTAAAAAACATCTTCCAATTATTTTTGCAATATTGTTGCCGATTATTTTTGTAATTGCAATCGTTATTTTTGCCAAAATCAATCAATCAAATATTAAACCAGCATTCCAAATTCTTTTTGTTAATAGCGAAAATACAGGTGATTTTTCATATAAACATAGTTTTAAGGTTGTAGATAATAAATTGGTTGTGGTGGAATATGATGCAAAAAGAGGTAGTAAGTTTTTGGATGAAGTACAAGTAGCAGAAATAAAAGATATTCCAAATTTGTATGTTTATGATTTTGAAAAAGATAGTTATGAGATTGTTGACTTGGCTACAGCCAAGAAATTTTTCTTAGATCAAAATAGCGTTTCTCCAGATGGTTACTCTGTAAATTATAGATATGGTTATGGCGGGATTACTGAATTATTTGGTGGTTCTAGAAATGAGAGTGGTTATTATGTGACAAAAAATAATTCTGAAAGGAAAAAAATAAATCTAGGTGATTCTCAAGGATATAATCGCGCTACTATTATTGGTTGGATAATAAAAACAAATGAATAAAGAACAAGTTTTGCAACTTTTGGGTCGTAGTTTAGAAAGCGGTCTCATCACCAAAAATGATCTCGCAAATATTCTAGAACCAGTCTCTGTGCCAGTAAAACAAGATACTTCAAGTAAAATTGTAAATGTTTTGTATACTATCGGTGGAATTGTGGCGGTGGTGGGGGTATTGGTTTTGTTGTCAGAAAATTGGTACGAGATCGGTGCTTTGGGTAGGATTTTGTCTACTTTGGGTATCGGTTTTGTAACTTTTGTCGCTGGTCTCCTGATGTCAAAAAATAATAACGGCAAGATTGCTCAGGTTATGTTTGCTATATCTGCGGTACTTATGCCTTATGGCGTGTCGGTGGTTATGCATGAAGTACAGGCACCTGTAACTATAGATTTTTGGATATTTATAACTTTGTCATTTACAGCAATTTATGCTTTTGCTACATTTTTGGTGAAGAAAAATATTTTGTTTGTTTTGTCGCTGATCTACGGTTCGTTGGCTTATGTGGCTTTGTTGGAGTCATTTGATATCTATGGTGATGTATTTAGAGCATCTATGATAATTTTGGGTGCGTCTTATATATTGATTGCGTATTTTTATCCTCAGGTGTTGCTCAATGATTATGCTGGTGAAGAGAAAAAAACTAGGGGATTGCTCTACGCTGTCGGTTCAGCTTTCTTGCTCGGATTTATGTTGGCAATAGGGGATATATTTAATTGGATTACTTTTTTGTTTATTTTCGGTATATTTTATGGAAGCGTTTTTGCCAAAAGTCGAGTATTGTTGTTTATGTCAGCTATCTTTTTGGTTATAAACATTTTTGTAATATACAGTGAGTATTTTGCTAACCTACTCAGTTTCCCTCTAATGCTTATTGTTTCTGGTTTTGTGATTATTGGGGTTGGTTACGGTACTTTGTATATCAATAAAAATCTTTTGACTAATGGCCAGAAAATTTAAAATACTTTTTGTTTTTAGGTTATAATTTAACTATGTCTTGGTATATGTTATCGGCACAAGAAGTTGCCGAAAAATTGCACGTAAACCTGTCTGGTCTATCCGGCGTAGAAGCTTCTCATAGGCTTGGTTTGGATGGGAAAAATATTTTACCAGAAAATAAACCCCGTGGTTATTTTTTGATTTTTCTAGACCAGTTTAGAAGCCCAATAATCTATATATTACTTGTTGCTTCGCTCGTGGTGTTTTCTATGGGCGAAATTGTAGATGGTCTTGTGATTTTGACTGTATTGGTAATCAACTCTATTATTGGCACAATACAAGAAGGTAAAGCACAGAATACTTTAAATGCTCTTAAGCATTTTGTAGAAACAAAGGCTGTGGTAGTGAGGGACGGTAGAGAGATTTCTATTCCAGATAGTGAGGTTGTGTCTGGAGATATTTTGGTATTAAAAGAGGGTGACAAGGTGCCGGCTGATGCAAGAATTATAGAAACTCAGATATTAAAAATCGATGAGTCAGCTCTTACGGGTGAATCTGTGCCTGTTTCAAAAAATACTGAAGTTTTGAAAAATGAAGTTGCCAATGTGGTTGATGAAAAGAATATGGTTTTTAGGGGTACGTATGTTGTTGGTGGTGGTTGTAGAGCTGTCGTGGTGGGGACTGGTCTTGATACTTATATTGGTAAAATTTCTAAATCTTTATCGCAAATAAATACCGAAGTGCCACTAAAAAAGAGTATTGAAAAATTATCTCGAGTTATTATCGGTGCTGTATTTTTTGTCAGTATTTTAATATTTTTTATAGGTCTTTGGTATGGTTTTGGTGTCAGAGAGATGTTTACAACTGTAATCGCCATAGCCGTCTCTGCTATTCCAGAGGGTTTGCCTGTAGTGGTCACATTGATTTTGGCTACTGGTGTTTATCGAATGGGTAAGAAAAATGCTTTGGTTAAAAGACTACAGGCGGTTGAAGCTTTGGGTCAAGCAAATATAATAGCTGTTGATAAAACAGGCACTCTCACTTTCAATAAAATGCATGTGGCAAGATTTTGGACAGACCACAAATATTTTGATGTTTCTGGTAATGGATATGATCCTGTTGGTGTTATTACTCACAATGGGTTAGAGATAGAACCTATAGAGCATAAAAATATAATTAATTTGGGTGAAGCATCGGCTCTCACTGCATCAGCTACAACCGTATATGATGATGCAAAAAAAGAGTGGCAAAGAGTTTCTGGTGATCCGACTGAAGTTGCTTTGTTGGTTTTTTCAAAAAAGATAGGTTTTTCAAAGGAGGCTCTTTTGTTAGAAAAGCCTCTTGCGCTTGATGTGCCTTTTTCTTCTCAAACAAAATATCACGGTTCTATACATAAGGTTGGAAATAATTATTCTTTTTTTGTGGCAGGTGCACCTGAAGCGGTTTTGCAAAAAGTAAATTGTTTTTTGATAGACGGTAATAAATGTGATTTTGGTGAAAAAGAAAAAGAAAATATTAAAAATGTGGTCAAAACTTTTTCTGATCAGGGTTTGCGTGTGATTACTATTGCTGTTGGGGAAAATGTGTCTTTGGATGACGCTGTGGCCAATAGGTCTGATCTGTGTTTGGTGGGTGTGATAGGTATAGAAGATGGTTTGAGGCCAGAGGTAAAAGATTCTGTTGTTCTGGCGGGTAACGCTGGCATAAGAGTTGTGATGATAACCGGCGATCATGTTGATACAGCAAAAGCGATAGCGCGTGAGGCTGGCATATACAAAGACGGTGATGGAGTGATCACCGGTGATGATTTGGTTTCAAAAAATAAAAAAGATTTAATTTCTAATTTAAAAAATGTAAGTGTTTTTGCCAGAGTGACTCCAGAGCATAAATTGCAAATTATAGATTTGTATAGAAATAGGGGAGATATTGTGGCGATGACGGGAGATGGTGTAAATGATGCTCTTTCGCTCGCTGCGGCCGATCTCGGAGTGTCTATGGGGAAAAATGGCACTGAAGTAGCCAAAGAAGCCTCTGATATAGTTTTGCTTGATGATAATTTTGGTAATATTGTGGTTGCCGTAGAGGAGGGCCGGAGTATATATCAGACAATTAAAAAAGTTATTTTATATCTTTTCTCTACGAGTCTTGGAGAGATTTTTGCTATTACGGGTGCTATTTTGCTCACTTTCCCTTTACCTGTTTTGCCTAGTCAGATTATTTGGCTCAACTTTGTGACAGATGGTTTTTTGGTGGTGGCACTCGCAATGGAGCCAAAGAGTTTGGGGCTTTTGGGCAAAAGAAAGAAAGGTGGTGTGGCTCTACTTGATAAAGATATGTATTTTAGAATAACCATCATGGCCTTGGTGATGATGATCGGAACTTTATTTGTGTTTGATATGTATTCAGATAATTATGCCAAAGCTACCACGATGTCTCTCACAGTTCTCGCTGTTTTTCAGTGGTTTAATGCTTGGAATTGTCGTTCTCACAAATATTCTGTTTTTGCAAAAAATTTGTTTAGTAATATGTATCTTGTTTGGGCAACTGTTATGGTAGTTGTTCTTCAGACGTTTGCTGTATATTCACCATTTTTACAAAAAGTTTTGAAGACCGTGCCCTTAAACGCATCAGACTGGTTAATGGTAGTGGGTGTGAGTGTTTCTATTTTGTTTGTTGAAGAAATTAGAAAGTTAATTCGTAATTTTTCTAAATAATTGTTTTATATTTGGTAAGTTATATACTTCCAATATATGGAACCGCTAGCTTATAAAATTCGCCCTAAAAATCTCGAAAGCTTTGTTGGCCAGTCACACTTGGTGGGTAAAAATGGGCCTTTGCGTGTCGCCATAGAAAAAAGGCATTTATTCTCGTTTATTCTTTGGGGGCCACCTGGTACTGGTAAAACAACTTTGGCAAAAATATATGCTAAAGCCCTTGATGCGCAACTGTATGAACTCTCTGCTGTTTCTGCTGGCAAAGACGATATTAAAAAAATAATAGAAGATAGAACTCTTTTTGCAAATAAACCAAAGATACTTTTTCTTGATGAAATCCATCGATTTAATAAAGCTCAACAAGATTTTCTTTTGCCTTATGTTGAGTCTGGTGAGTTGCATTTGATTGGTGCTACCACGGAGAATCCAAGTTTTGAGGTTATATCCGCTCTCTTGTCGCGTTGCAGGGTGTTTATTTTACATGAATTATCTGCTGATGAAATGAAACAGGTTGTAAAAAATACAGGCCTAAAGGTGACAAAAGATGCTGTGGATTGGCTAGTATCTATGGCCAATGGTGATGCGAGAAGTGCTATCACTATGCTTGAAAATACATATGATTTATACAAAAAAATTACAGTAGAAACTCTCAGGCAAACTTTACAAAATAAGTTTTTGCGTTTCGATAAAAAGGGGGAGGAGCACTATAATACTATTTCGGCATTTATAAAAAGCATGAGAGCAAGTGATGTTGATGCATCGCTTTATTATCTGGCGAGAATGCTTGATGCCGGAGAAGATCCAAAATTTATAGCTCGTAGGATGGTCATATTTGCTTCGGAGGATGTGGGGATGTCACAACCGACGGCTTTGGTGGTAGCAAATGAAGTTTTTCAGGCCGTAGATACTATTGGTTTACCAGAATGTCGTCTGTCACTAGCTCATGGGGTTGTGTATCTTGCTTCTGCGCCGAAAGATAGAAGAGTTTACGATGCCATAGGATTGGCACAAGAAGATGTCAAAAAATATGGTAATTTGCCAATTCCAATGTCTATAAGAAATGCACCGACTAAACTCATGAAGGATGTTGGGTATGGAGAAGGGTATGAGATGTATAGCAAAGAGTCTAGATTGCCAGACAAAATCAAAAACAAGATTTATTTTAAGAAAAATTTGTCCAAAAAAGCCAAAAAGTAATTATTCGTGACCAAGAAATTTTGTACCAAACATTATTAGTAGACCAAGAATAAATATTGCGAATGAAATGCTTGATTTTTTGAAGCTTTCTTCTTTACGTATTTCCGGCATAAGATCAGAGGCGGCAATATAGATAAATCCTCCAGCTGCTACCGGTAGTAGGTACGCCACTATGCCTTCGATGTGCTGAGATAATATAAAACCAACTATACCTCCAGCGATTGCCAAGCTAGCCACAATAAAATTCCATATTAAAGCCTTTTTTGTAGCAAAACCTGCGCGTAGAAGTACTCCAAAATCTCCAATTTCTTGTGGTATTTCATGTAGGGCCACAGCAAGAGTCGTAATCATGCCAAGTTTGATGTCTACTACAAAAGTTGCTGCAATAATAAGACCATCAATAAAGTTGTGTACAGCATCACCAAATAGGTTCATATAACCAAAAGAATGTTCCGCGCATGTTTCTTTGTGACAGTGTCTCCAGTGCAAAACCTTTTCTATTATAAAGAAAATAGTAAAAGATATCAGAACCATCATAAACATTTTTTCACTTTCCATGTTTTCTAATGCTTCTGGTAGCAAATGCAAAAAAGCCCCACCAATCAGTGTTCCGGCTGATAGGGAAACAAGGAAGAGAAGTATCTTTTCTAGTTTATCTTTGTGTATTGCTAATGTTGTAATGCCTATGAGTGAGCCGAGACTGATAAAAAAAGTTGAACCAATGATTGCTAAAAATGTTGTCATATTTTTTTGTTAATATTTATACATTCTATATTAACGCAACTCAGTTGCATTTGCAAGTAGAAATCTTTTTGTTTTTTGTGATAAAATATTTTTATGGCTATGGATCCATATACAGCAGTTTGGGTTTCTCATTCTTCAATGGGTGATTTTTTGAAGTGTCCACGTGCGTATTATTTGCATAATATGTACAAAGATCCAAAGACAAAAAGAAAAGTAAATATCGTAAATCCAGCGTTGTCTTTGGGACAAGCGGTGCATGAAGTGCTTGAAGGTTTGGCTAGTAAGAAAGCAGAGGAGAGATTTAATGTTGATTTTGAAAAACTCTATGAAGTCGCTTGGTCAAAGATTTCTGGTAAGCGTGGCGGTTTTTTGGATGCTGGTGAGGAAAAAGAAATGCGTGACAGGGGTTGGGAAATGATTTCTAGAGTTGTAAAAAATCCTGGTCCATTAAAAAATAAAGCTTTAAAAATGAAGGATGGTGATGGTGGTATGCCTCCTAATTTTTATCTTTCTCCTGATGATAATATTATTTTGTGTGGCAAAATAGATTGGCTAGAATATATACCAGAGTGTGATGGCATAAGAGTCTTGGATTTTAAAACTGGCAAAAATGAAGAAAAGGAGGATTCTCTTCAGTTACCAATATATAGTTTGCTTTTGAATGAATTGCAGAAAAGGAAGGTGGTTGGCGCTTTGTATTGGTATTTGTTTAAAGATGATAAACCAATAGAAGTAAAACTACCAAATATTGATGATGCCAGAAAAAGGGTTCTAGAAGTTGCCCTAAAGGTCAAAAATGCCCGTTTAAACAAAGAATTTAAGTGTCCACGTGGAGAAGGTGGGTGTTACGCCTGCCGTCCTTTTGAGGCCATTTTGAAGGGTGAAGCGGAGAGTGTGGGTAGGGGTGAATATGGTACTGATTTGTACATAATAAAACAGTAATTTACTTGTGCATTTCTTTGTTGTGATATTTTGTACAGGTGTTAAAATTATATTAGGTAGGTCGAGCCGGTAGTTTGTGTTAAAAAATAATTTCTTATTTTATTATGAACAAATTAACAACAATTGACTGGGTAGCACTTGTACTCGTCATTGTCGGTGGTCTCAACTGGGGTCTAGCAGTATTTAATGGTTTCAACTTGGTTACAGCTCTAGTTGGTACATGGCCAGTATTGGAAACAATCGTCTACGGTCTAGTAGGTATTTCAGCTTTGTACGTTGCGGTTATTTCTCCAAAGCTTTCAAAGCAATAATTAAAATCCCCACGTGGGAGTTTTGATAAAAAAGCACCCGCGTCCGCCTTTGGCGGACGCGGGTGCTCCCTTTTATATATTTTTTCGGTTATAATATTTGTATATGTTTCTTTTTGGCGCTTCAACGAGTTCTCACCAGGTAGAGGGTAAAACCAGAAATGACTGGGATATTTGGGAACATGAAAATGCTACTTTTTTGGCAAGTTCTGCTAGGAAAAAATATGATTCTTTACCCATTTGGCCTTTTATAAAGAAAAATGCTGTAGAGCCACATAATTATATTGCTGACAAAAATTCTCGTCACTATACTAATTTTCAAAAAGATTTTGAGTTGGCGAATGCTTTGGGGCACAATACCCATCGTTTTTCTATTGAATGGTCTAGAGTAGAGCCTATAGAGGGAGAGTTTGATATAAAAGCTTTAGAACACTATAAAGAGGTCATTAATACTTTAAAAAGAAATGGTCTTGAGCCAGTTGTTACGCTTTGGCATTGGGTGCACCCTGTATGGTTTGCACGCAAGGGTGCATGGCTTGCTCAATCTGCACCAAAAGATTTTGCAAAATTTGTTGATGTTGTAATAAGTTATTTTGGCAAAGATGTTAAGTACTGGGTTACTCTCAATGAGCCAGAGATATATACTTCAAATTCTTATTATCGTGGTATCTGGCCTCCACAAAAAAAGAGTCTTCGGCTCAGTTTTAAGGTAATTAATAATTTAATAGATGGACATAAAATTGCTTACAAAACCATAAAAGCAAAGTTTCCTCATGCTATGGTTGGAATGTCCAAAAATAATACTTATTTTGAATCAGCTGTGGGTAAAATTGTTTCTGTTCCATCTGCTTTTCTGCAAAGCTTTTTTTGGAATATTTGGATTTTAAAGAAGATATCAAAATTCCAAGATTTTATTGGTTTAAATTATTATTTTCATAATCGTTTATTTTGGGGCAGGCGAGTTAATTTGAATAAAAGAATAAATGATCTTGGGTGGGAGATTTTTCCGTCTGGTATTTATTTTGTTTTGAAACAGCTTTATAAATATTTTCCAGATGTGCCGATTATTGTTACAGAAAATGGTCTTGCTGATATGCGTGATAAAGATAGGGGCTGGTTTATAAAAGAGCATTTGCGTTTTATAAGAAAAGCCATGAACGAAGGGGTAGACGTGAGAGGTTATATCCATTGGTCATTTATAGATAATTTTGAATGGGATAAAGGTTTTTGGCCGAGATTTGGCTTGGTAGAAATTGATTATGTAACAGGCGAGAGAAAGCCTAGGTCGAGCGCATATATTTACAAGAGTTTAATAAAAAATTGGCAATAATATGCTTTGGATGATTGTTGCTTTGGTAGCACAGACAATAAATGGCACAGCAGCTGTTTTTGATAAGTTTATTCTAAAAACCTCGTACCCAAATCCTGTGCGATATACTTTTTGGTTGGCCATGACTGGCCTCGCTTCACTTGCTTTTGTACCTTTTGGTTTTTATACTCCAAACAATCTAACACTCTTTCACGCTTTGCTTTCTGGAGTGGTGTTTGTGATAGCCATGCTCTTTTATTTTAAGGGTTTGGCGAGGGGACATGCTTCGAATGTGGTGATTTTGATGGCTGCTACTATGCCTCTCACTTCTCTTTTTTTTGGAAATTTATTTTTAAATACGGTACTTGAAAATTATCAGATATTTGCTTTTGCTTTTCTAGTTTTTGGTGGTTTGATTTTGTTTTTTACAGAACAAAAAGACGTGCGAGTTTCAATGATTTGTTATGTGGTATCGGCGGCGGCCCTGATGAGTCTTTCTAATACTCTTTCTAAAATAGTTTTTGATAATACAAATTTTGCTACTGGTTTTGTGTGGATAAAAATAGGTGGTGTACTTACAGCTTTTGGTTTTTTGTTTTTTAAACAAGTTAGAGAAAGTATAATTACGATTTCTAAAGAAAAAGTAATTCACTCACGTGTGCCATATTTGGCTAATAGACTTTTGGCTGGTACTGGTTCAGCGCTTTTGCAGTATGCGATACTGCTTGGTGTGCCTGCGTTGGTAGACGCGACGGCTAGTTTCCAGTTTGTGGTGGTACTTATAGGTAGTTTGTTTATTCTAAAAGAGCATTACAAAATTAAGATTTTAATTAGTAAATTAATTGCTGTTGCCGTCATTTCTTTTGGAGTAGTGTGGTTGGCTTTGGGAGGTTTTGCGTCAGCTTTGAGTTTTGATGTCAATAGACCACTTGAGTGGGGGGTCACTTTTTCACAGAAATTTTCAGAAAGTTTGGGCTTATCTTGGCGAGAAAATTATTTGGCTATTTTGGATGATCTCGGAGTTAGAAAGATTAGGCTCATAGCATATTGGGATATGATGCAGGGTGAGCGTGGCGGTGTGTATTTTGATGATATGGATTACCAAATGAACCTCGCTGAAACTTATGGAGCAAAGGTTATTCTTGCTATTGGAAAAAAGGCACCGCGTTGGCCGGAGTGTCATATACCAAAATGGGCAAAAAGTTTATCGCCAGATGATTTGAATGCAAGTTTTAGAGAATTTTTGTATGAAGTCGTTCAGAGATACAAAGATCATGTTACGTTGGAGTATTGGCAAATTGAAAATGAACCATTTTTGCATTTTGGTGAGTGCGGACGGGTATCAGCTGAAGATTTGGATGCAGAAATAGAAATTGTAAAAAATATAGACTTTAATACGCCAGTTTTGATTACAGACAGTGGTGAGATTAGTTTGTGGTATTCAGCTGCAAAAAGGGGTGACGCTTTTGGTACTACTATGTATAGAAGAGTGCATAATAAAATATTAGGTTATATAGATTATCATTTACCCCCAGCCTTTTTTAGGCTAAAAGAGAGTTTGGTGAGGGAATTTGTGCGTGAACCTCTAAAAGAATTTATGGTAATAGAGCTCGGTGCTGAGCCGTGGTTAGAAAAGAGTTTTGTTGAAGTTCCACTTGAAAGACAGTTTCAAGCTTTTGATTTGCCATTTTTTGAAGACACAGTAAGATATGCCAAAGAAACTGGTTTTGATAAATATTATTTATGGGGTGCTGAGTGGTGGTATTGGTTGAAAACAAAAAAAGACAACTCTGTTTTTTGGGATTATGCTAAAACACTTTTTGTAAAATAAAATGAAAAAAATTTCTTGTATTGTTTGTGCCTACAATGAAGGTGCAAGAATAGGTTCTGTATTAGAAGTATTATCAAAACACGATCTAATAGACGAGATTTTGGTAGTAGATGATTGTTCTAGTGATAATACGTCTTTGGTTGCAAGGGATTTTGCGAAAGTTAAATTGATTACTCTCGAAAAAAATAGTGGCAAAAGCCATGCTTTTGGAGTTGGTTTGGAGCAGGCTAGTGGAGATCTGATTCTCATGGTTGATGCTGATCTTATAAATTTGTTATCCGAAAATATTACTCGAATTCTACAGCCGGTTGTGGGTGGTGATACGGACGTTTCCTTTAGTTTGAGAAAAAATAGTATTTCAATTTATACTTTTTTAGGTGTAGATTTTTTTGTACAAAAGATATTAAGACTAGATATTTTGTCTGGCGAGCGTGTTTTACCTAAAAATATTTTGGTTCCATATATAGAAGAAATCAAAAAAATATCTGGTTATGCTTTGGAAACTTTTCTAAATAAAATTTTAATAAAAAATAAATTATCTATCGCTGTAGTTCGTTGGTCAAATGTTACTAACCCAACCAAACAAGCCAAAAATGGTTTTTGGAAAGGGTTACTCAAAGAAATTTATATGTTAAAACAAATTGGTACAAATGTTTCTGCTTTTGAGTCTTTGATGCAGAATTACAGACTATTTTCTTTGGTGAAAATTAGAAAATAGATTCTGTTGGTACTAAATTTTTAGCAAACGCTTTTGTGGAATTTTCCCATGAATAGTTTAAAGCTTTTTGTCGACAATTATTTCTGTCTACTTTAAGACATTTTATAGCTGAGTCCTCTAGATTGTCGCTGATAAAACCGTCTACTCCGTTTGTGATTATATCTTTTGGCCCCATCACGTCATATCCAGCTACCGGTATTCCTGTAGCCAAAGCCTCTATGATTACTAACCCAAAAGTATCAGTTTTTGATGGAAATACGAATACGTCAGAAAGTGATAGCCAGTTTACTAATTCCTGACCCTTTTTGTACCCAACAAAAACGGCATCTCGATGGGCTGTTTCTAGTTTTTTTCTCAATGGACCGTCACCAATAATCATTTTTGTGCCTGGTAATTTGCAAGCAAAAAAAGCTTCCACGTTTTTTTCTTTTGCAACTCTACCAAAGTATGTAAATATTGGTTTTTTTATGTCGATATTTTGAATAAACTCTGTGGGTTTAAAAAGATTTGTATTGACACCGAGTGGGCATATTACTGTGTTTGTTACTCCGTGTTTCTCGAGTTCTTTGGCGAGTGATATCGTGCTAACCATGGTATGAGTACTTTTTCGATGAAAATTTGAAATAAATTTGTATACTATTTTTTGCGTGAGTTTTCTAAAAATAAATGGAACATACATAGCGATATAGTTTGCAAAGTGGGTGTGGTATGCGGTTGTATATTTTAGATTAGAGTGTCTACATATTTTTGCAGCACTTTGTCCCAAAGGTCCTTCTGTGGCTATGTGTATAAAATCAGGTTTATAATTTTTTATTATTTTTGAAATTTTTCTGTTCGGAAATAGTGAAAGTTTAATCTCTGGGTATAGAGGCATTTTGATTTTCAAAAAAAGTCCTGGATGTATGACTTCTATTTGGAAATCCATTTTCTCTAAAATGTTTATTGTTTCTTTTGTAAAAGTTACAACGCCATTGATTTGTGGATCCCACGCGTCAGTGATTATTAGTAGTTTTTTCATGAAGTGAGATCTTTATTGTATTTGCCAATATATCTTTTCATTACAAAATAAGCAATTACCAACAATATAGCAAATATGGTGGATATGATACCCACATAATTTAAATATTTCTGTGATGATGCGTAGGCTTCGCCCAAATAAATACCTACATAAATAAAAATGATTACTTTTACCGAGCTAGCTAGGGTGTTTATAAAGATGTATTTTTTGAATGGCATTTTTACTACGCCAGCTGTAAAAAGAACAGCCGATCCAAGTGGATGAGTTTTGCTAAAAAGAAGTATTTTCCATGTATTATTATGAAAATGTGGTGTTATTTTTTTGATTTTTTCTTCTGATATTCCAACATATTTGCCCCATTTGTTTATAAAGCTGTGTCGGCCAGCCATTCCTAGATAATAAAAAATAATATCTCCTATAACATCTCCAAGTAATAGTATTGTAAAAGAGATATAAAAATTAAATATTTTTATTGATACAAGAAAACCAACTATTACAGCTACAATCGGTCCTTCTACTATGGAAAATGGTAATAAAATAAAATAGCCGTTACTAATCAGGAGAGCGGTTATCTTTGCTAAAGTTAATCCGAGCATGTGTATATCATTGTAGCAAAAATATAGTAATATATATAGGTATCATTGAATAAAATGAATAAATTGATGAATTCAAATTTTAGACATATTTTATCGATTTATGCCGGTACTTTCTTTTTGTCTTTGCACACTTATCTCGTGCTTTATATAAACTCTTCTTTTATTGGTAAGTATGCTAGTGAAACTGTGATTGGTGTGCTGTATGCTCTGTCTGCAGTTATAACTCTCGCGGTGTATTTTAATGTAGCAAAAATATTAAATAAAATAGGCAATTTCTGGTTTACGATTGGTCTTATTGTACTCTCGGCTATTTCTATACTGGGTATGATTACTCTCACAAATTCATATATTATTTTGGCACTTTTTGTGGTCTATCAAACTATAATTAGTATTATTTTTTTCAATTTAGATTTATTTTTGGAGCATTATACAAAAAGTGAAAATAATACAGGTAGTGTGCGGGCAATATTTTTGACATTATCAAATACAGCTCTGGTGATGTCGCCGGCTATTGTTTCTTTTGTTTTAACAAACGGCGACTATTGGAGAATATATTTCTTGTCTCTGTTGTGTTTTGTGCCAATGTTGCTCATAATGGGCGTATCCTTTTTTGATTTCAAAGATCCGCATCAAAAAGATTTGACTCTGGTTTCATCTATTAAAGAAGTTTGGCAAAGAAAAGATGTTTATCGAATCAGTATGGCGAGATTTGTGCTAGAAATATTTTATGCAGTAATGGTTGTTTATACTCCGATTTATTTGTATACCGTTGTAGGTTTTTCTTGGGCAGAAATAGGTACGATGTTTACTATTATGCTATTACCTTTTATGCTCTTTGAATTACCTATAGGGCGTATTGCTGATAAGTGGTTAGGGGAGAAAGAAATTTTAATTTTTGGTTTTGTGATTACTGCAATAGCAACCTTGTCTTTGTCCCTTGTTACTTTAAAAATCTTTTGGCTCTGGGCCCTTATACTATTTTTGACCAGAACTGGTGCTAGTTTTGTAGAAATTACAACTGAAAGTTATTTTTTCAAACATGTAAAAAGTAAAGATGCTCAAGAGATTGCGGTGTTTAGGAGTACACGTGCTCTATCTTATATAGTTGGTCCGCTTCTTGCGGTGGTTACATTATATTTTGTACCTTTTAGAATTATATTTGCAATACTTTCTATAATCGTGTTTGTTGGAGTTTTTTTTGCTGCGGGCATCAAAGACACGCGTTAGTTGTCTTTGCGTAATTCTAAAAATAAAAATAGAGGAATTTCTTTGCGAATTCTATTCTCTTCTTTTTGTCTTTCACCGGGAGATGATGTTTTGTGTGATATCCACTCTTCTAGTCTCGTAATAACGAAACCTTCTTTGTTTGCGAGTTTGGTGTAGTACTGTAGTGGTCTATGAAAAGAAACTGTTGTCGGAGAGTCATTTTGTCCAGGATGCATAGCGATTTCTTCTTTGGTCTCTGACATATAAGCATCTATTCTGCGATATTGTGTGCTGGACTTATCGTCCCATTGCCAACTAGATTTTTTCGGTATTCTAAAAGTTGGATGATTCATGACTATAAACATTTTGCCGTTATTGCACAAAACTCTTTTAGCCTCGGTAAACATCTCTTTTACTTGTTCGATATTTTGTATTGCTAAAATATTTATAATTTTATTTATAGACTCGTCTGGCAAAAATTTTAGATTATTTGCTGTTCCTATTCTAAACGTTGCTTTGTCCGGAGAGTTCTTCTGGGCTAGTTCTATTAGTTCACCGCTTACATCTATGCCGATGCTATCAGCACCAGCTAGCGCAAAGGCCTTTGTAAAAAAACCATTACCACAAGCGATGTCTAATATTTTGTCGTCCAATTTTGGATCCACAAGACGAGTTATGTTTGGCAAAATCACTTGGCTATGATAAGTGTCGTCGTTTTTTAGGTGGTCATCGTACCACTCGGCAACCTCACCCCAAGATGTACTTTTTTTCTTTGGCATAGTTTTATATACCTAATACTACTGGTATTACCACAGGTCTTTTGGCTGTTTTTTGGAATAAATATTTGCTTATGTTATCAGCCAAATTATCTTTGACATAATCAAAATTAATAGGATTCATACCGTGAGTAGTGTCTTCTATTGTTTTTTTGATTATTAGACGTGTTTGAGAAAGCAGTTCTTGAGATTCTCTTAGATAAACAAATCCTCTTGATATAATATCTGGTGATTTCTTTAGTTTACCTGTTTTAATATTGATACTTGCAATGATTACAAACATACCGTCTTGGGCTAGCATTTTTCTATCCCTAATGACTACGTCTTGAATGTCGCCAGCTGCAAAGCCGTCTACCACGAGTAGTGATGATGGTGCTTTTTCTTTTCTGATAACTGCTTTAGTACCATTTTCCCTGATTTCAACCACAGACCCATTGTCCGGAACGATTACATTTTCTTTTGGCACACCTAGAGAGTAGGCGAGTTCGGCGTGTTGACGCAACATAAAGTGATTGCCGTGTAGAGGCATAAAGAATTTGTATTTTATCTGTTGGTGAATCCATTTCAATTCATCTCTGTTGCCGTGTCCTGAGGCGTGAATATCTGAGTCCAAGTAAGTAATAACTTTTGCTTCGGAGCGGTACAGGTTGTCTTTGAGCTTCATGACGGCGCTGTAGTTGGTAGGAATAATAGAAGATGATAAAACTATAGTATCTGTAGATCTCAGTCTCACGTACTTGTGGGTTTTGTTTGCTATACGCATAAGTGCAGCAAATTCTTCACCCTGTGCACCGGTTACAAGCATTATGATTCTATCTGGTGGATAATTTTCAATGTCTTCGATAGGGATTATATTTTTTGTATCCTCGATGAGTTTGAGTTGTTTGATGATGTCTAGGTTTGTTTTCATGCTTCGACCTTCAATCACAACTTTTTTACCGTATCTTTGTGCGGCTTTTATAATACTGATGATACGCTCTACCTGAGAAGCGAATGTGCCAATAATCATTCGGCCACTGGTATTTTTGATGATCTTTTCAATATTCTCTATAACCGTACTTTCTGAAAGAGAAAAGCCGTGTTTTTCTATAGACGTTGAATCCATAGTGAGTAATAGAACTTTTTTGTCTTTAAATCTTGCGTATTGGGCAACTTCTTCTTCTGTTGGAACACCATTTACGTTGTCTACGCGTACGTCTTCGATAAATACTATTACACCCTGTGGAGTGTGGATTATTAATCCCATTGAATCTGGAATAGTGTGAGAAATAGGGAATGTTTCAACTTTGAAATCTTTGCTGATTGTGATTGTTTCATTGCCATCTATGACCTTCATATTGATCGGTGGCACCTGAGGAAACTCTTCTTGTCTTTTCATGATCATTATCGAACCAAATTGACGTGAATACATTGGAGGATTGCCTAGTCGTGACATGATATATGGAATACCACCAATATGGTCTAGGTGTCCGTGTGTAATAAATACACCTCGGATTTTTTCTTTTCTATCTTCAACGTATTTTGTGTTTGGCAAAATATAATCAATACCGGGTGTACCTTCTTCTTTGAATTGAAAACCCATATCTACAATGATAATATCGTTGCCGTATTCAATGGCGGTCATGTTGCGACCAACTTCCTCAACACCACCAAGCGGTACAATACGAATCACACCTTCTTCAATTGGAGGGATTTTGTCTTCAGCTTTTTTGATTGGTAGTTTGATATCGTGCTGTTCTCTTAGGCGTTTGTTGTGTAGTTTTTTGCCCATGAAATTTGCCGTCACGTTGCTCTTTTGAGCGGGACGTGGACGTCTTTGCATGTGGTTTGGATGAGGTGTTCTGGTCACATTCGCATCACTTATAAATGGGGCGCGTCTTCTTGGTGCGCCTGCGCCGTTTTGTGACGGCTGATTTTTGTCTTCGTTCATTTTTCTTTACGGTAGGACCGATAATTTAAATTAATAATTTTTTTATTGAGCAAATATTTTCCAAACTCTATCTGTGTTTATGTACCACTTGCTAATGTTTAGAAATCTTTCTTGAGGAGCTGTGATCTCACTAACATCTACATTTTTTATTTTTTTATCAATAATGTATATGAAGTTTGGAGAATAAATAAATACTGCCGGCACGTCTTTCTTTATTTCCTGCTCAAAGAGTAAATATTTTTCAGCTCTTTCTTTTGTGTCGTATGTTTTCTTGGCTTCATCTAGTAGTTTGTCAGCTGTAATATTGGTATATAGCGCCATGTTGAGTCCCGGATCATTTCTCTTTGAAGAATGCCAGAAAGGATATAAATCCATATCTCTACCTATAACTGAGCCAAAGAGTAGCGCATCATATTTTCTTGGACGCACAACATTTTGATTGAAATCTCCATACTCAAAAACTTTTATATCTACTTCTGCTCCTATTTCTTTCCACATTGCTTTGAGTAAGTCGGCAGTAAGTTTGAGATCTGGTGAGTCAGCTGTAGCTATTGTAAATGATATTGCTACATTTTGTTTACCAATTTTTTTCTCCATTATGCCGGACTCATTTGCTTTCCAGCCGTTTTTTTCTAGTATATTTTTGGCAATTTCTGTGGTGCTGGATGCGGAATTTTTGGTTATTTCGTTTGTTTGTGGGCCGGTAATACTAAAAGGTATTGGACTAAAGATGGGTGCACCGTATCCACCTAGAACTTCACGGATAATTTTGTCTCTATCTACTACGATGTCTAGAGCCTGACGCACTTCTTTGTTTGCCAATACCGGCGCTTCACTCTGGTTAAAAAATACTCCAAAAGTTCTTGGTAGGGTAGATTGAGATAATTGAGCACCAGCAGTTTTTAGCTCGTCGGCAATTTTTGCTGATATACCGTGAATATTGCCAATGTCACCTTTTTTGTATGCTGTAACCAAATCTTTTTCGTTTTGGTAAAAGATAACTTTAATATATGAAATAAATGCTTTGCCAGAAGCATGATCATTAAATGATCTTAGTTCGTAATAAGTAGGTAGGCCTGTTGTGTTTAGTTTAACTTTGCTTACTTTGTATGGGCCAGAGCCAATGGGGTTTGTATTAATTTTACTAAAAGGAAACTCTTCAGCTTTTATATTTTTCCAAAGATGTTTTGGCAGAATACCTAGTGTTAAGTTTTCTAGAAATGGTGCGTAAGGTTCTTTGGTGATAATTTCTATTGTTTTTTTGTCTATTATTTTTGCGGTAACACCCTTCCATGCTGAAGCTCTCGGACTTTTTATATAAGGATCTTGAGCTTTTTGGATTGTAAATTCAATATCTTCTGTGGTTATCTCTGCGCCGTCATGAAATTTCGCATTGTCCTTTATTGTAAATGTATATATTAGACCATCGTCATCCACGCTCCAGCTTTTTGCTAGGTCGTTTATGAGTTGACCGTCTGGTGTTGCTTTGAGTAATCCTGAATATATAAGTGCCGTCATGTCTTTGTCGGCATCAGAAAGTGCAAGGATTGGGTTGATGAATCTAGGAGAACCAACTATGCCTTCGGTTATACTACCACCATATGTAGGAATAGTGACCAAAAATTCTTGGTTTAGTCTCCATATCATCATTAAGCTTGAGCCAATAAATATGATAGTTAATATATAGAAAACTATTCTTTCAAATACAGAGAAAGATTTTATTGTTTCATTGGCTCTGTGAAGTATTGGCACATTCACTCGAGTCATTAGTGTTCTAAAAATATGTTTTTTCACAATAGTTCCTTGCGGACAATAAACACACGTATTTTCGGTGTCTTTTTGTTTATCCTATGATTAGAGCAATGAATGCAGAAACTGCAAACAAAATACCTAATATTATAGTTGTTCTAAAAATAGCTTTTTCAGCTCCACGTCGTGTATATTTTGAACCACCAAGTGAATCTGCGCCGAAAGCGCTACCTAGGCCAGCTTCTGAACGTTGCAAAAGAATTGCCACAATAAGAAGGGCAGACAAAATAATCTGTATGTACGGTAGTAAAATACGTAAACTGTCCATTGGGGTACAGTATAGCATCTTTAGTAAAAATGAGCAACTGGGCTAGTGGAGCCGTCTTTGTTTGACATGCTCTGGTCTGACATTATAATAGCTACATTAATAGTATTTAATTAATTTTCTATGAAAAGCGAAACAAAAGAAAAAACAAAAACAGGAGCAAAGCTAAACAGCGTCGTTCCGCTTGGTGATAGGATTTTGCTCAGGCCTTTTAATGGCACTGAAGAAAAAGAAGCGAATGCTCTTGGTATTATCATTCCAGAAACTGTAGACAAAGATAAACCAGAAAAAGGTACTGTACTTGCTGTGGGTGCGGGACGATATGATGATGGCAAATTGGTGCCAATGCGAGTAAAAGTCGGTGACATTGTGGTGTTTTCAAAATATGGCTATGATGAAATTACAGTTGCAGGTGAAGAGCTCTATATTCTAAAAGAAGATTCTATTTTGGCTATTATCAAATAATCTAAAAAGCTATGGCAAAACAGATAATATATGGTGAAGAAGCACGTAAGGCTTTGAAAAGAGGTGTAGACAAGGTGGCTGATGCTGTAAAGATTACAATCGGTCCTCGTGGCAGGAACGTTGTTTTGGATCGTGGTTTTGGTGGTCCAACAATCACCAATGATGGTGTTTCTATTGCGAAAGAAATTGTACTCAAGGATAAGTTTGAGAATATGGGTGCTGAAATTGTGAAAGAGGTGGCTACAAAAACAAATGATAGTGCTGGTGACGGTACAACCACATCTGTTGTTTTGACTCAAGCTATTATAAATGAAGGCATGAAGCATACGACTTTGGGTGTAAATGCTATGTCTCTACGATCAGGTATAGAGCAGGCCTCTGTGGCGGTTGTGCAGGCACTGAAAGATATTTCAAAACCAATAAAAAGCAAAGACGAGATTAGGCAGGTGGCGACAATATCCGCTGAATCTGAAGAAATTGGTAAAAAAATTGCTGAGACAATAGAAAAAGTTGGTAAAGATGGTGTGGTGACAGTGGAGGAGTCACAATCTATGGGCATCGAATCAGAAGTGGCTCAGGGTTTGGAGTTTGATAAAGGTTATGTGTCTGCATATATGATTACAAACACAGAACGTATGGAGGCGGAGTATTCTGACCCAGTTATTCTTTTGACCGATAAGAAAATTTCTACAGTAAAAGAGATTTTGCCATTATTGGAAAAATTGGCACAAACTGGTAAGAAAGAGTTGGTAATAATTGCAGACGATGTTGATGGTGAGGCTCTCGCTACTTTTGTGGTAAACAAGCTTCGTGGCGGTTTCAATGTGTTGGCTGTCAAAGCGCCTGGCTACGGTGATCGCAAAAAAGAAATGTTGCAAGATATTGCTGTGACAATTGGTGCAACTGTTGTTTCAGAGGAGTTTGGTATCAAATTGGACAAGGCTGAGATTTCTATGCTCGGACGTGCACATAAGGTGATTGCTGACAAAGACAAGACCGTGATTGTGGGTGGTAAGGGTAAAAAGGCGGATATTGAAGCACGTATCGCTCAACTCAAAACACAGAGAGATAATTCAAGTTCAAAATTTGATACAGAGAAAATGGATGAAAGAATCGCAAAACTTTCTGGCGGGGTTGCAGTGATAAAAGTTGGCGCTCCAACAGAAACTGAAATGAAATATATGAAACTCAAGATTGAAGATGCTGTAAATGCTACAAAAGCAGCTATCGAAGAGGGTATTGTGATTGGCGGAGGTTCAGCTCTGATCAAGGTTATAGAGAAGGTCCGCTCCGGAAAAAATAATTTCGCACAAGAGGAATCAAGAATTGGTTTCGATGTTGTACTCAAAGCACTCGAGGCACCACTTCGACAAATTGTATTGAATGCTGGCAAAGATGACGCTTCAGTTATTATTGAAAAGGTAAAGAGTAAAGATAATGGTGGTTATGATGCTATGAATGACAAGATTGTGCCAGATATGATCAAGGCTGGTATTATAGATCCGGTAAAGGTAACTAGAACAGCTGTGCAAAATGCCGCTAGTGCTGCCGCTATATTACTTACTACTGAAGTGGCTGTGGCTGATGAACCAAAAGAAGAAAAAGAGATTCAAAATTCATCGATGTATTAGTATGGTATTTTTGACTAAAACCAAAACGCCGTCTACTAGAAGTAGACGGCGTTTTGGTTTTGTTATTTAAGTTTTGTGTTATAATAGTATTATTAAAAATAATTTCTTATCTAGACAATGATGTTCGATAATTTTAGTGGTGCTATGAATAATATTGATATCAATACCACCACTCCTTTCATATTTATCGGTTTGGCATTTATTTTCTTGGCGATAGTGTACCTTTTGTTTGTTGCGGTGATTTATGTTTTTACGTCTATTTGTCTTTATAAAATTGCAAAGAAAATCTCTGTTGAGCCGTACTGGATGGCATGGGTACCTATAGCAAATTTCTTTTTGATTATAAAAATGGCAGGCAAGAGCTATTGGTGGTTTGTGTTATTGCTTATTCCGGGTGTAAATATCGCAACTTGGGTCATTATTTGGATAAATATTGTAAAAAAGTTTGGTTTGGAGGAGTGGTATGCAATACTTATGATTGTTCCTTTGGTTAATTTTGTAGTACTTGGTTATTTGGCTTTTTCAAACAAAGTTAAACTAACATCAGTAGGTGCGCCTGTTATAAGTTAATTAAAAAATATGTCTATTATATACATAATTGTTGGAGTTCTTGTTGTGGTGGGTCTTTGGTTTATGCTTGCTTACAATCGTTTTATTACTTTGGTAAACCGAGCAAAGGAAGCATGGGCAGATATAGATGTGCAACTCAAGAGGCGATATGATTTGATTCCAAATCTTGTAAATACAGTAAAGGGCTATGCTACTCACGAGAAAGAAGCTTTTGAAAACGTAACAAAAGCACGAGCTATGTCTATTGGTGCTCAGGGTATAGAGGCAAAAGGTGAAGCAGAAAATATGTTGTCTGGCGCTTTGAAATCTCTTTTTGCTGTCGCCGAGGCTTATCCAGAACTCAAGGCTAACCAAAATTTTCTAGGTTTGCAGTCAGAACTTTCGGATACAGAAAACAAAATCCAAGCAGCTCGTCGTTTTTACAATGGTAATGTGCGTGATCTAAATACCGCAGTAGAAGTATTTCCAAATAATATCATTGCTTCTATGTTTAGATTTGCAAAAATGGAATTTTTTGAGCTTGGTACAGACGAAGCAGCAAAGAATCCAGTTGAAGTGAAGTTCTAAAATAAAATATGAATGAACAGCCGGGTGATTTTACTCTTTTTGGAATTGTCGTAGACTCTTTGTTGCTAAGAGGGCGCAACAATCCAACACAAAAAGGAAAAGTATCGACAGATGTTTCCAAAAATTCTTCTAATCGTTTCCTGATTTTTTTCTTTTTGGTTTTATTTGGCATTGTCTTATTGCCGGCTGTTATTTTGAGCTTCGTTTTTTCTATCTACGTTTTGACTCCAATTGTTGTCGTTGTTTCTGTATTATTGTATTTTTTTTATATTGTATACAAATCAAAGTCTATTTTTTGGCAGAAAATTGCTGAAAGATATGGTTGGGAATATAGCAAAAATAAAAATACATGTCCTGAGAAAGCTTTGTTGTTCAAGCACGGACACTCGAGATTTTCTCCAAATTGCATTTCTGGTAATTATGCGAGTCACCCTGTGAGTATTTTTGAATATCAATATACAATAGGGAGCGGCAAACATTCTGTTACATATTTCTTTACTGTTTATGAAATAAAATTTCAAGGTATTTTCCCTCATATTTTTTTGAATTATAAAGCTGATTATAGATCTCACTTATCTAATAGTAGCGACGTGACTAGATTGCCTCTACCAAATGAATTTGAAAAAGTTTTTGATTTGTATTCTCCAAAAAAATATGAAATAGAAGCACTTGAGATATTTACACCTGATATTTTGGAGTTTTTTGTAGATAAAAAATGGAATTTTGATGTAGAGTTTGTTGATAGTGAAATGATTATTTATAGTAGAAAAATGTTTAGCTCATTTAATAAATTTGATAATGATTTTAATAATGTAAAACAGTGTGTTGATTTACTTTCCTCAAAGCTTAATCGTTTCAAATTTTCACAAGTAGGAGATAGGCCACATAACCTGTAAAAAAATCAGATTTTGTATATAATTGCGTTATGTCTACTATTTATAAATCATATGATTCAAATGTCCGTAGAACTTGGCTCCTCATGGGTGGTTTTTTTGTATTGATTATGGGGCTTGGTTTTATATTTTCACAAGTTTACGATGATCCAGTGATTCTATATGTAGCAGTGGTGTTTAGTATTGTAATGAATATTGTGAGTTATTTTTATTCTGACAAAATCGCCCTTTCGCTTTCTCATGCAAAATTGATAACTAGAGAGGAATATCCTGTACTTTGGAATGCGGTTGAAAATCTTTCTATTACAGCAGGATTACCAATGCCACGAGTTTATATTATAAATGATCCTTCACCCAATGCTTTTGCTACTGGTAGAAATGCCAAAAATTCTGCTATAGCAGTGACTACTGGACTACTCAGTATAATGGACAAAAATGAGTTGGAGGGGGTTGTGGCTCATGAGCTCGCTCACATAGGTAATAGAGACATTTTGATTTCGACTGTTGTAGTTGTGCTTGTGGGTATTGTTACAATTCTGTCTGATATTTTTTTAAGATCTAGGAGTTTTAAAAACGATAATGATAATAAAGCTGGCGCAATAATAATGATTTTGGCTATAGTCTCGGCTGTTCTCGCGCCGTTGGTGGCGACACTGATTCAACTTGCTATTTCAAGAAAGAGAGAGTATTTGGCAGATAGTACTGGTGTTTTGCTCACTAGATATCCAGAGGGTTTGGCTAGTGCGTTGGAAAAAATAGGCCAGTATTCGCAGGGGTTACAAAATCCACACAGCGCTACCGCACATCTATTCATCTCTAACCCGTTTGGAGGCAAAGCATTGAGAGGTATGGGCAAGCTTTTTATGACGCATCCTCCACTTGAAGATAGGGTAAAAGTTTTGAGAGGGGAGTAACAAGGAGGGTTCGCATAGTGGTCTAGTGCGCACGCTTGGAAAGCGTGTGTGGGGTAACCCACCAGGAGTTCAAATCTCCTACCCTCCGCCAGAAATCGAAATCAGATTTTAGAGCCGAAATCGGGTCGGTCCGCAGTAGGGGTGATAAATTTAAATAATCAATATTATTAATATGAAAAAAAATCTGCAAAATAATATTTGGAAATATGCTTTATTGTTAATCGCCAATAAAAGAATTTTTGTCGCGGTTTTGGGGGCTTATTATCTTACTATACCAGATGTAACACCAAAAATAATCGGAATCATTCTTCTTGCGGGAAGTTTATCGGGTTTTATTTTTGAAATTCCTAGCGGATATATGTCTGATAAAATCGGACATAAACTAACGTTGGTTATTTCTCGGTTACTGATGTTAATTTCGACGGTGTTTTTTCTTGTCGCAAATAACATCATGTTTTTGATACTTGGCGCAATATTTTTGAGTATGAGTAACGCTTTTCACAGTGGTACAGGCAGTGCCTTTATGCACGAAACTTTGCGAGGACTTAAAAGAGAACATGATTATGCAAAAGTTATGGGCAAAATTAGTTCCATAGGATTTGCTGTGCCCATTATATTTACAGCGCTTGTGCCGTTTTTGGTAAGTGTAAGTTATAAAACACCTTTTCTCATTGCTTTTATTATTGATGTTGTTGGAGTGTTTGTCGCGATTTCTTTAGCAGTACCTTCTGTCTCTCGGGCACATATTGAAGAAATTGGGGCAACAAATTTTAGACAAGTATTGCAAGAAGGATATCGTTTTAATTTTTTTAGTATCGCTTTATTTTCCGGAATTATTAGTGGAGCCTTGTTTAGTATTGGTGGGTTCCGTGCACCATATCAAGCGTTTTTGGAAATACCTGTAATTTGGTTCGGGGTATTTTTTGGTATAGGAAGAGCATTTGCTTCACTTATGCTGGCTTATAGTGGAAAGATTAAAAGATATTTTACTTTGCCTTCTTTTTATGGATTTCAACTTGTTATTTATACATTTCTAATTTTTATTTTGGGAATAATATCTAGTTGGCCGGTTGTGGTAATAGCATTTATTATTATAAATGCATTTCAGTGGGGTCTAAGTAAAATTGATGAAGGTTATCAACTTGATATTATTAGATCAAGTAAATTCAAGGCCACACTATTGTCAACGGGTTCACAAATTGAACAAGCTGTTTCTGCTGTTTTTAGTTTTAGTGCTGGTTTTATCATTGAACGAATTTCTTATCAATATGGTTTTTTGTATTTTGGAATGATTTTCTTTGTTATACTTTTACCTTTATATTTTTATATATTACACAGGCACAAAGCAGGTGTTTATGAAAATACGGATGTCTTGAATTAGATATTTTGTTGAATATAAAAAAGACCAATGACACTTCCGTATCATTGGCTTTGTTTGTTGGAACTGGTGCTCAACTCGCGATGGCAAACATTTTGCACGTGCTCGCTTTTTCATGTACTCGGAGTTCTTCGAGAATGCGAGTGATGAGGTCTGGATTCAGTACTTTTGACTGGTCGATGACATTCCCGTCAGGGTTGAGGTACTGGTATACCAGACTTCTCGAATTCTTGAATTCTTTTGTAACGGCCTCATGGATGGTCTGAAGTGCTTTCTCAACCGCCCTAATTGCATCCTCTCGCGTTTCGGCAAAAGGTTGAGACGTGAGTATCGGCTTGAAGTTGTGGCCGGGGCCGCGGAAGATGCCGATGGCAAATTTCGCCCCATCCTTTTTCTGCCCGATTGTGATTTCAAGGTCCCATGGATTCGTGAAGATTTCCAGAGCCGTAAGCATGATGATTCCCATAACCGGTTCCCTTTCTAGTTAATGTGCTGTTTAAATAATATATTATCATAAAATTTATGAATTGCCATAATATATTATTACTAAAATAAATTATTTTTGTGTTAAACTAAAATAGTATAATTAAATTTTAAAATACTATGATCTTTCGTGTGTTTGCTCCAAAAATAAACAGAACCGCTTCTATACTTTTGTATGGAGCAAATCTGGGTTATTTAGGTGAGGGTATGTTTGGCCCATTTATTGCTTTATTTACAGAAAAAGTTGGAGGAGATGTACTCAATATTTCTTGGGCAGCAGCAACATATTTTCTTGTTACCGGTTTTATGATGATTGTGGTTGGAAAATTGTCTGATATTTATAATAAAGAGGGTCTTATGCTCATTGGTGTATTTATGGCACCAATATTTACTTTTAGTTACATTTTAGTTCAAAGCCCAGCACAACTCCTCCTTGTTCAGGCGGGACTTGGTGTGGCTTCTGCTCTATCTACGCCAACTTGGAACTCTCTTTATGCTAAACATGAGGATAAAAGAAAATCTGGTTTTTTGTGGGGGCTTGCTGGGGGAGAGTTTCAGATTACAAGTGCGATAGCTATCATACTTGGTGGTATTATTTTGACCAATACTTCTTTTGAATTTTTGTTTATGACTATGGGCACAATACAGTTCACCGCTGCTCTCTATCAATTGCAGATTTTAAGAAAAAAATAGTATGAATTGGGTTAAAAAATATAAACTATATATAGTTTTGCTGGTGGTTATGTTATTTTCAGCCTCTTTGTTTTTATTTGGAAATAAAAACAAGATTGTATTGGGTGGTTTTCCTGAAATAGTTTATGTAAAAATAGGGAATGCAGAAGTTTATCCAATATTGGCTACTTCCACTCATATGCAAATTGTTGGTTTGTCTGGCAAAAATAATATAAAAGAAAATAGTGGCATGTTATTTGAATTTGCTACCGAAGATTACTACGGAGTTTGGATGAAAGAAATGCGGTTTGCTATAGATATTTTGTGGGCTGACAAAGACATGAAAATTATTTATATAGAAAAAAATATTAAGCCAGATACTTATCCAAATATTTTTAGTCCACGTGAAGTGGCGAGATATGTTCTCGAAGTGCCGAGTGGTTTTGTAGCAAAACACAATATCAAAATTGGCGACACCTTTTTTATAAAGAGAAAGTAGTCAAAAAGACGCCTCAATCTAGCCATCATGCGGAGGCCTTCTTTACATATCTTTCTTTTTATTTTTCAGTGTAAGAAAAGGGTAAAAAACTATTGTAGTAGGAAAAAGTTTTGAGGTACAATGGTATGACCTCTTTAGAGGATTTTTCGGAAAAAATCACTTAAAAGATATTAAAAATAGTTAATTTTTTTAAAAAAATGGTGAAAAGTGGCAAAAATTCTTCAAAAGCTTCTAGTCTCATCAAGCGAGTGGAGAAGAGAGAAGGTGGACTTGTACCTTTTGAGATGGATAAGATAATAAACGCCGTTTACAAAGCTATGCTCGCTGCGGGAGAAGGTTCTGACGCCGAAGCGGAGATGGTTGCTCACAAAGTTGTTGCTGATATTGTGCGCATTTCAAAAAAGCATCCAAACTTTGTGCCGACAGTTGAAGGCATACAAAATTCAATTGAAAAAGAGCTTATGCTTTCTGAATATGTAAATACAGCAAAAGCATTTATTTTGTACAGAGAAAAACGTGCCCAACTCAGAGATGTTGGCGTCAAGGTTCCAGAAAAAGTAAAAAAACTTGCGAGTGAGAGTAAAAAATATTTCCGAAATCCTTTATCAGAATTTGTCTATTATAGATCGTATTCAAAATGGATTGATAGTGAAAACAGACGAGAGACTTGGGTAGAAACAGTAGACCGTTATATGTCTTTTATGAAAGAGAATATCGGCACAATGCTCAAGGAGCAAGAGTACAAAGAATTACGCGACCATATTCTAGCTCAAAAGGTTATGCCTTCTATGCGTCTTATGTGGTCAGCTGGTGCTGCAGCTCGCAACACCAATGTGACTGGTTATAATTGTTCATTTATTGCTCCAACAAAATTGCAGGATTTTGGTGAGATTATGTACATTTCTATGTGTGGTACTGGTGTAGGTTTTTCTGTAGAAAGCCATACTGTTCAGCAACTTCCTATTATAAATAAACAGAGTGGTAACAAGAAAAATATTGCTTTTCATGTTGTAGAAGACAGCAAGGAAGGTTGGGCGGATGCTTTTGTATTGGCTCTGAAGACTTGGTTTGGTGGCGAAGATGTTGAATTTGATTATTCAAAGATTCGTCCTATGGGTGCAAAATTAAAAACTATGGGTGGCAAAGCTTCCGGCCCAGGCCCTTTGATTGAGCTTATGCGTTTTGCTAAGGAAAAGATTTTGCGAAAACAAGGCAAACGCCTTTCTAACATTGATGTGCACGACATTATTTGCAAGATAGGTGAGATTGTAGTTGCCGGTGGTGTACGTAGGAGTGCTCTGATTTCGCTTTCTGATCTTGATGATGAACAAATGCGAGGAGCAAAAAATGGGCAGTTCTATATCACTGAACCACAGCGAAGTATGGCCAATAACTCTGCTGTTTATAATTCAAAACCAACAAACGCTGAATTTCTAGATGAGTGGTTTGCCCTAATGAAGAGCGGTTCTGGTGAGAGAGGTATATTCAATCGAGGTTCTCTTGTAAAACAGTTGCCTGAGCGTAGATGGAAGGTTTTTGAGGGGCATGCCGGTACTTGTGGTACAAACCCTTGTGGAGAGATTATTTTGAGATCAAAACAGTTTTGTAATCTCACCGAAGTTGTAGCTAGAGCAGAAGATACAGAAGAAACTTTGTTGAAAAAAGTACGTTACGCTACTATTCTCGGTACTTATCAATCCACTCTTACAAATTTCAAATATCTTTCAAAAGAATGGAAAGAAAATTGTGAGGAAGAGAGACTGCTCGGTGTGTCTATTACTGGTCAGTGGGATAGTCCTGCAGTGAGAAATGAGAAAACTCTTTCAAAGATGCGAGAAGAGGCTATAAAAATTAACAAAGAATTTGCGAAGAGATTTAAGGTCAATCAATCAACTTGTATTACTTGTGTAAAGCCTTCTGGTACGGTGTCACAGCTCGTAGATTCTGCGTCTGGTATACATCCTCGACATTCAAAATATTATATTCGACGTGTGAGAATTTCTGCTACAGATAGTTTGTTTAGAATGCTCAGAGATCAGGGCGTGCCTTATTTCCCAGAAGTTGGACAAGCTATGGATACGGCAAATACTTATGTTATCGAGTTTCCAGTGAAGGCCCCAGATGGTTCTATGTTCAAAGATGATATGAAGGCAATCGAACAGCTTGATTATTGGAAAAAGGTCAAGAGAAGCTACACAGAACATAATCCTTCTACTACGATTTCTGTTGGTGAAGATGAGTGGATTGGTGTGGCAAATTGGTTGTATGAGAATTGGGATTTGATAGGTGGTCTATCATTTTTGCCTAGAGACAACCATGTCTATAAACTTGCTCCATACGAAGAGATTGATGAGAAACAATACAATGAGATGGTGAAGAGATTTGTAGATATTGATTTTTCAAAAATCGTAACTTATGAGGCGCAAGATGACACAAAAGGTTCAAAGGAATTGGCTTGTGTATCTGGTACTTGTGAGATAGTTTAGGGGAAATAAAAAATAGAGCGCGGTGTATCCACACCGCGCTCTATTTTTTATTTTAAACTCTCTGTTATAATATAGAGACATAAATATGTTGTCCATTGTAAAAAAGTTTTCTGTGCTTTTTATAATTTTGGCGCTAGTCTTTCCATTTAGTGTTTTTGCTTCCGAATCTAACGGAACAATAGACACTACAAATAAATATGCAAAATTTTTGAATGCAAATTATGGCACTTTAAATTTCCGTACAGCTTACAGTGCGGTAGCTATCACTGATACAGAAGTTACTGGATATGTTTGGGGTGATAAAGTTGGATGGATAAATTTGGATCCTGCTTTGGGTGGTGTGACAAATGATGCCGAAGGCAATCTCGCCGGTTATGCTTGGGGTGAAAAGACTGGATGGATTAATTTTGATCCGACAAACGGCGGCGTGACGATTGATACAAGTGGAGAGTTTGTTGGTTATGCTTGGAGTCAAAATTACGGTTGGATTATTTTTAATTGTTCAACAAATAGTTCTTGTGGCACTGAAGATTTTAAAGTTTCTACAGATTGGCGACCAACTAGTGTTAGAGGTGCTACAGAAGAAGACACAGACGGAGGTAGTCACCCGGGTGATGGCGGGGGAGGCGGAGGACAAAATCCTCCAGGTGATACTCCACCTACAACTCCAGAAAATCCACCAGTTAATCCTCCTACGGAACCTATTTTGCCACCTCCTCCTGTGGAGCCAACTACTCCTCCTGTTATTCCTATAACGCCAGAAAATCCACCGCCAACTCCTCCTGGTATAGTAGAGGCAGTAACCGGTGTTGTGTCTGGTATAGGTAGTCAAATAGGTGAGAGTGCTAGAATTTTGGCTGATATTGTAGATGATACAGCTCTTCAGGTTAGACTCATTGTTGAAACTCCTGCTGGTTCTGTGGTCACAAAGGTTATTGCCACTGCCGGTGCTGTGGGTGGTGGTTTGGCTGCGGGGTCTGTGCTTTTTCTAAATCCTCTTTCTGTAACAGAGATTTTCTTGATTCCTCTTAGGTTGTGGGCTTTGCTTCTGTCATTTTTGGGTCTCAAAAAGCGATACCGACCTTGGGGTACTGTTTACGATAGTATTACCAAACAGCCTCTAGATCCTGCTTATGTGATTTTGCAAGATTTGAATGGCAAAGAAATCAGTACATCTATTACCGATATCGACGGAAGATACGGTTTTTTGACTTTGCCTGGTAGTTATAGAATTGTTGCCAACAAAACAAATTACATTTTCCCATCTGCGAGAATGGCTGGTAAAACAGGGGATATTTTGTATAGCAATCTTTATTTTGGTGAAGAGTTGTCTGTGGGTGAGGGTGATCTCGGTATTATCGCAAAAAATATTCCTCTTGATCCTGAAAAGTTTGATTGGAATGAGTATGCAAAAAAGAATATGAAAGTTATGAAATTCTACTCACGTTTTGATGGAATTGTAAATCGTTTTTCAAATTATCTATTCTTCTTTGGTTTATTCGTAGCTTTGGTAGCTTTTTATGTTGCTCCAGCACCTTATAACTCAATTATTTTCGGTCTGTATGTTTTGATAGTCATTTTGCGTATTTTGGGATTAAAACCAAAAATTAACGGTTCTTTGGTTGAGCAGTTTTCTGGTCAGCCGTTATCTTTTGCGGTTGTTCGAGTATTTGGCGCAGAGAGTGGACGAGAAATATTGCATAAAGTAGCTGATGCGTATGGTAGATATTACATTTTGGTTCCAAAAGGTAAATATTATGTCAAAATAGAAAAGAAAAATACTGATGAGACATATGCACCAGTATTTACTTCTCCTGTTATTGATGCAAGAGGTGGCATCATAAACAAAAAGTTTTCAATTTAGTCTATTTTTTGAGTCTTAAACTCAAATATAAAAGTTGCCGTTTAGTTTTTTGTTGTCATACCTATATATAGGTAGTTATCCACAGTGTTTTTTTGTACAGCAATGATAAAATTAACACATAAGTCTGGTCATTACAAAAGAAAGTATGTTTAGAAAAATTACATCGCTGATTGTTCCCCTCGCGTTTGTGTTTTTGTTGTACACTTTTGTTTTGCCAACTCTAGTATTTGCAGCTCCTCCAGCTACTCCATACACACCAGGAGAAACTCTAGACCCTAGC
>Ga0172380_10000147_pt1 | contig 149160 bp, 130 predicted proteins | sample Leawe162metaG_FD_119747 | JGI IMG/M metagenome (GOLD analysis project Ga0172380, IMG submission 119747) | Leachate microbial communities from a municipal landfill in Southern Ontario, Canada - Leachate well 162 metaG | ecosystem: Engineered > Solid waste > Landfill > Unclassified | place...
TGGAGTTGCAGGGATTAAGGCTGTAGGCCCTGCAGGTGGCACCTTAACAATGGCAACGGTTACCAATGGAGTTGCAGGTGCATCAGATACTGTTGATGCAGGCGGTGTGGTTGTAAACTCTGAATTGAAATTCTCTTCAAGTGCTGCGTTTACTGTGACAGGTACCTCTGGGGCAATTACTGGTACGGGAACAACATCAACCCTTGCGTCCGTAAAAGAGGTTGATATTGGCACTGCTTCAGGTGCGCAGGATGCTTTAGCTGTTATTGATGCTGCAATTGCAGGTATTGACTCTCAACGTGCTGATTTAGGTGCGGTACAAAACCGTATGAACTTCACCATCAATAACTTGGGTAACGTACAAACTAACGTAGCAGATGCCCGTAGTCGTATTCAGGACGTTGACTTTGCTAAAGAAACTGCAGATATGACGAAGAAACAGATTCTGTCTCAGACATCTTCTGCTATGTTGGCACAAGCCAACCAATTACCACAAGTTGCCCTGTCATTGCTGTAATTGTGATTGGCGGTTATCTCATACTGAGATGATAGACAGCTAAGTGTTTGGCACTGAGAGGGGAGGTTCGTTTAGACCCTTCCCTTTGTGCATTAAAATGGTCAGTTTAGTGTTGTTAATAAAGTGATTATTAGTCAATAACATTTAGCTGCATCATCCATATAGAGTAATAAGCAGATTAGCAAATGTTTGAAGATAAAGCTTAAGCGTGTAGCTTTGCGCTTCATCTGTGAGGTTAGTACTTTCTAGCAGTACCAGAGTACATCAGTTAGTGTGACTAAGAGGGTGGCATGATGGATATTAATTCAGTTAGTACATCTAATGTAGTGGGGTTGAAGACTGAGCTTAAATTAGCTCCTCCACAATCTCTTCAGCAAGAGTCAAGTGGTTCAATAAAGCCTTTGTTTGGCGAATCAAACAGCGTGAACATGCTAGAAGATGGTGAGTCTACAAAAGATACTAAAACGAATGTTGAGCAGTTAGATAAGGTTGCGAGTGACCTGACGGATATGGTAACTATGATGCGTAAGGGATTAGCATTTAAAGTTGATGCGAGTTCTGATAGGCCCGTTGTCAGCGTTATGGATATAGACTCTGGCGAAGTGCTGCGACAAATTCCTAGTGAAGAGGCGCTTGCTTTGGCTGAAAAACTGTCTGAAGTGACAGGCGCATTAATAAAAACAGAGGTTTAAGTCGTAGTTTTTTTAATATGCATTCATGAGAGGTTCAGTCTAGAGTGGTAAGCCATTCATATTAACTGAAGTCTTGGCGTGAATTTTGCTGTATTAATACTATTAACTATGCGTATTGGTAAGTTTTTAGACGCAGATCAGAGGTGGATATGGGATTAACATCATTAGGTGTAGGTACTGGCATGGACATCGGCGGCATTGTAACCGCTCTAGTTAATGCAGAAAAAGCGCCTAAAGAAGCTAAATTCAATGCCGAAGAAGGTAAGATAAATACTCAGATCTCTGCTCTGGGGGCATTGAAAAGTGCAATGTCTGATTTCTTAGAGAAAATAAAACCTCTATCTGATGCTAAAACCTTTACAGGTTTTAAGAGTACGCTTTCCAATAAAGACTTTATGACCGCAACAGTTGACCCGACTGCAGTGGCTGGCAATTATAAAGTCATTGTTGAACAGTTGGCTGAAAGTCATAAATTAGGTTCTACAGCAGTTACAGATGTTACGGCTCCAATAGGAAGTGGCTCATTAAGTCTGACAGTGGGAAGTGAGAGCTTTAATGTTGCGGTTGGTGCAGATGACTCTCTGCAAGACATTATGAAAAACATCAATGCTTCTAAAGATAATGTTGGAGTGACTGCGACTATTATTAAGGGCGACAATGGTGCTCAGTTAGTGCTTACATCCAACAAGACTGGCGAGGATAATGTAGTGCAAGCATCTGCCACGGATGACGCTGGAACTGCATTATCTGATACATTTACTATGACAGAATTACAACCTGCAAAAGATGCAATTTTGTATGTTGATGGCTTAAAAGTGACCTCTGATTCAAACGAAGTAAAGAATGCGATTACTGGCATCAACTTAACATTGACGGATGCTAACAAAGATAAAACAACGACACTCAAAATTGAACCTAATCGTGACTCTTCGAAAACAGCCATCAAAGATTTTGTTAATTCATACAATGAGTTAATGAAAACGATGTCTAGCATGTCAGGTTATGATCCAAAAACTAAGAAAGCAGGTGTATTGCAGGGTGATTCTGTTATTCGTGGTGTTCAAAATCAGATGAGAAGCGTGTTGTCATCAACGAGTGGTGGTGATAGCTCTATGATGTTAGCGAATCTGGGTATAAAAACCACTCAGACGGGTAGTCTTGAAATTGATGATAAAAAGCTTGATGAAGTGCTAAGTAAAGATATTAATGCCGTATCCGACTTTTTTTCAGCGGAAAAAACTGGGTTTGGTACACGAATGAAAGATGTTACTGACTCCTATGTAAAAACTGGGGGGATTTTAGATAGTCGAGATGAAAGTTTAGATACTCAACTTTCTCGTATTACCGATAGCCGTGAGACTCTTACCTTAAAAATGAAGGCCTATGAAGCTAGGTTATTAAAGCAGTACAATGCTATGGATTTGATTGTTGGCCAGATGAACGCTCAAGGTAGTATGCTAACTCAGCGACTCGACTCTCTTCCAGGGCTTGTGAGCAAACGATAATATTTTATCAGCCAAATTGTCCCTACCGTAAGATAGATTTACACGATGTTTGCCAGTTTTTGGATTTTATGAGTTTTTTATCTAAAGTGGCAGAGTAAGAGATTCTATATATGCATCATAGCCAAATTAATACACAGAATGTTGTTAGCACATTAGATTCTCTTAATGAGCAAATGAATGAAATCATTAGACAAGTGACTACATTATCAATAGATAATGAAAATATTGATTTTTTGGTATTAAAATTGCAAGAAATTGTTGGCCAGCGTCAATTATTACTTGAGGCTTTGGTTGCAGATGAGCAATTTGTTGACAGAGATTATTTGCAGTTACAGTTTTCATTAACTCAAGCATGTACAGAGAAAGCCAATGTTTTCTTACTGGACAGGCAAGCTCTATTGCATGCTGGTAGTAATAGTCAACGTCATATCAATGTATACAAGTCGATAGATGCAAATAGGTAGGTACTAATATGAGAGGTTCATTACAGTCATATCGTAAGGTTTCTTTAGAAAGTGAAATAGCAGTGGCATCCCCTCACCGCATTATTCAAATGATGTTTGCTGGTTTGCTTGAGCGTTTGGCTCAGAGTCGATATGCAATAGAGCAGCGTGATTTTGCAAAAAAAGGGCTTCTTATTGGTAAATCGCTAGGGATTATCGCGGGGCTGAATAGCTGCCTAAATATGGAAGCTGAAGGCAGTGTTGCTTACAATCTCAGTAATTTATATGATTTTATGTTGCGCCGTATTTCAGAGGCGAATTTGAATAATGATGTTCAAGCGATTGATGATGTAAGTGACTTAGTTCGTACTCTAAAAGAGAGTTGGGATGCAATTCCTGCAGATAAACATAATATTTCTGCGCATTCTGAAGCGGGTTAATATCTTATTTCGTTATTAAAAATAGACGCACTGGTTGCGTCTTTTTTTTGGCTTAAAGTCAAAGTATTGACGTTTTAGACTAGAATCATGATGTAAATGAACTAAAATCAATTCAGTTTGGCATAAACCTCATCTGAGGCTTGCTTCTCGTCTGCTGATAATACAATATTCATCACAAGTAGTGATGGTGGCACAGATTGTTACATTGAATTTGTTAAGCTTTTACAGCAACTAATCATAAATAATTAATGCGAATTAATACATATTAGAGCTTTACGGCCTACTGAATGATGCAAACAGATCAACGAATTTTACTTATCGGCCCTCCATCAGAGCGATTAAATCGCCTGTGTTGCATTTTGGATTTTTTAGGTGAGCAATTTGTACAAATTGACACCGAAAAATTAAGTGCTAGCCTCCAAGATACCCGTTTTCGAGCTTTAGTTATCCTAACTGATGTTATGGATGCTGATGGGCTTAAAAACATCGCAGGTCAACATCCATGGCAACCTATGCTGTTGCTTGGCAATGTTGACGATCTGCAAGTGTCTAATATTCTTGGACATATAGAAGAACCTTTAACGTATCCTCAGCTCACTGAATTATTACACTTTTGCCAAGTATTCGGTCAAGTTAAACGGCCTCAAGTCCCTACTAGTGCGAATCAAACAAAGTTATTCCGAAGCTTAGTGGGACGCAGTGATGGTATTGCGAATGTGAGACACTTGATAAATCAAGTAGCAACATCTGAGGCAACTGTGCTTGTTCTGGGTCAATCAGGTACAGGTAAAGAAGTGGTCGCCCGTAATATCCATTATTTGTCTGAGCGCCGTGATGGTCCGTTTATCCCTGTTAACTGTGGTGCGATACCGCCTGAGTTATTAGAGAGTGAGCTATTTGGTCATGAGAAAGGGTCATTTACTGGGGCAATCTGTTCTCGTAAAGGCCGTTTTGAATTAGCTGAAGGTGGTACACTATTTCTCGATGAAATAGGAGACATGCCACTACAAATGCAAGTTAAATTACTCCGTGTGCTGCAAGAGCGGGTATTTGAGCGCGTTGGTGGTACTAAGACAATTAATGCTGATGTACGCGTAGTTGCTGCGACACATAGAGATTTAGAAACCATGATCAGCGTTAATGAGTTCCGTGAGGATCTTTATTACCGCCTAAACGTATTCCCGATTGAAATGCCCGCGTTGTGTGATCGCAAGGACGATGTGCCTTTGCTATTACAAGAGTTAGTTAGCCGAGTCTATAACGAAGGCCGTGGTAAGGTGCGTTTTACGCAGCGTGCGATAGAGTCGCTGAAAGAACATGCTTGGTCGGGCAACGTGCGCGAGCTGTCTAATTTAGTCGAACGCCTCACCATTTTATATCCGGGTGGACTGGTCGATGTTAACGATTTACCTGTCAAATATCGCCATATCGATGTGCCCGAATATTGTGTAGAGATGAGTGAAGAGCAACAGGAACGTGATGCTTTAGCTTCTATCTTTAGCGATGAAGAGCCGGTTGAAATCCCTGAAACGCGTTTCCCTAGTGAGCTGCCGCCTGAAGGTGTGAACCTTAAGGATTTGTTAGCAGAACTAGAAATAGACATGATACGTCAGGCGCTAGAGCTACAAGATAATGTCGTAGCTCGCGCTGCTGAAATGCTTGGAATACGCCGTACAACGCTTGTAGAAAAAATGCGTAAGTACGGAATGACCAAAGATTAGTTTTCTATTTTATTGTTATATAAGTTGTTTTAACCTCTAAAGTTCAATTTCCAATTTGGCATAGATACTGCAGTCACCCCGTCATAAGCAATTTTTTGACGGAGTGACTATGTCAGCCAACCCACTAGCGCAAATTGAGTCATTCAAGCACACTAGCAAACAATGGAACCAACTGCGTGAGGCCGCGAATATGTCCAATCGAATGGAGCATATTTTACAGGCTATGCCATCTGGCGTGGTGATTATCAATGGCGACGGTATAGTCACGGATGCCAATCCGGTAGCAGTTGAATTACTTGAGCGCTCCTTATGTGGCGTTCGCTGGATTGATGTGATCCACAGTGCCTTTGCGCCGCAGGACGATGATGGCCACGAAGTGTCACTGCGTAATGGCCGCCGCGTTAAATTAGCGATTACGCCATTGACGCCAGAGCCTGGTCAATTAATTGTGCTAACTGATCTGACTGAAACTCGGTTATTACAGAAAAATATCTCCCATCTACAACGTTTATCTGCACTGGGCAAGATGGTAGCAACTTTGGCCCATCAGGTGCGCACGCCTTTATCTGCCGCTTTGTTATATGCCTCTAATCTTGCGAGCCCTAAGTTATCTGATGCTGCTAAAGCGAAATTCCAGCAAAAACTTGTTGATAGACTCAATGAACTCGAGCGGCAGGTTAACGACATGCTATTGATGGCGAAAGGTCGTCAGGATGAACTTGGAGATCTAATCTCGTTGGCTGAGGTTATCGACAATGTTTTGGCAAATTGTGAGCCGATAGCGGCAAAGCAAGGCTGTGACTTGTTATTTGATGATGCGTCAAGCAGCTCGATGTTAGCTAATTCCAATGCATTAAGCTCGGCGATTAATAATTTAGTCATGAACAGCATAGAAGCCGGAGCAACTGAAATTCGTATCCAAGCGAAGGAAGAGGGCGAACGGTTATTATTGGACGTCATCGATAATGGTAAAGGCTTAGACGCCACTATGCAGCAGAAGGTATTTGAACCTTTCTTTACGACTAAGTCGCAGGGAACTGGGCTTGGGTTAGCCGTTGTGCAATCTGTGGTGCGCAATCATGGGGGGCAACTGCAACTCAGTTGTGTACCGAATAAAGGCTGTACTGTGTCTTTAGTATTCCCACGGGCTAAATCCGCGGTGATATTACCTTTGGAGATTACCCATGTCTGAAGCAAAGTTATTGCTCGTTGAGGATGATGCTTCATTACGTGAAGCCTTGTTGGATACCTTAATGCTGGCTCAGTATGAGTGTGTTGATGTTGCCTCCGGTGAAGACGCTATTTTAGCCTTGAAACAACATCAGTTTGATTTAGTTATTAGCGATGTGCAGATGCAAGGTATTGGTGGTTTAGGTTTATTGAACTATCTGCAGCAGCATCATCCTAAGTTGCCAGTGCTGTTGATGACGGCCTACGCGACTATTGGTAGCGCGGTGAACGCTATAAAATTAGGTGCTGTTGATTATATAGCCAAACCTTTTGCACCAGAAGTGTTACTCAATCAAGTCTCACGCTATTTGCCATTAAAACAAAATGTGGATCAGCCCGTCGTCGCTGATGAGAAAAGTTTAGCATTATTAGCACTTGCTCAACGGGTTGCCGCCTCCGATGCCTCTGTCATGATCTTAGGTCCTAGCGGTTCGGGTAAAGAGGTTTTGGCCCGTTATATTCATCAACATAGTAGCCGTGCTAATCAAGCCTTTGTGGCCATTAACTGTGCCGCTATTCCTGAGAACATGCTCGAAGCCACCCTTTTTGGTTATGAAAAGGGTGCATTTACGGGGGCTTATCAAGCGTGTCCGGGGAAATTTGAGCAGGCTCAAGGTGGCACTTTGCTGCTCGATGAAATCTCTGAGATGGATTTAGGCTTACAAGCTAAGTTGTTGCGGGTTTTGCAAGAGCGTGAAGTTGAGCGTTTAGGTGGCCGTAAAACTATTAAATTGGATGTGCGCGTGCTTGCTACATCCAATCGTGATTTAAAGGCAGTGGTCGCCGCAGGGGGATTTAGGGAAGATCTCTACTATCGAATTAACGTATTTCCTTTAGCTTGGCCTGCGTTAAGTCAACGTCCTGCAGATATTTTACCTCTTGCGCGTCATTTACTAGCTAAACATGCTAAGGCATTGAATGTTGCCGATGTGCCTGAGTTGGATGAGAATGCGCGTCGACGTTTATTGAGTCATCGCTGGCCTGGGAACGTACGTGAACTCGACAATGTGATCCAGCGTGCTTTGATATTAAGAGCTGGTCAATTGATCACTGCCAATGACATTATTATCGATGCGCAGGATGTGATTTTAAGCGGTGAAGATCTAGAACCATTTTCTTCTGAGCCAGACGGTTTAGGTGAAGAGCTCAAAGCTCAAGAACATGTGATTATTTTAGAGACCCTTAATCAATGCCAAGGAAGTCGTAAGTTAGTCGCCGAAAAGCTAGGAATTAGCGCACGAACCCTAAGATACAAGATGGCAAGGATGCGTGATATGGGGATCCAACTGCCAAATTAGTCTATAAATTCAAGTTATCATCTCGCAGCCTCCACATTGAGTGTGAGGCTGTATTTATTAAAATACACAACCGTAAAAGTGGCTCATTTCATCCAAAATCCTTAGATATTGACATCTTCTTATCCCGTCAATTTATTATCAATCACGACCATCTGAAAACTTGGCCGTTATTTTGCATTGTCCCGTTATCGGTATTTTGATCGTCAAGAATTCGACGACTGGGAGCTCAGCATGCAAATAGGCGCAAATTCATTCCTGCAGGAAATGCAGAAACTCCAAGGCGAAATAACGCCGTCGTTTGGCGTTCAGCCAAATATCATGCAGCAAGTGAATAACACCAGTGGTGCAGACTTCGGTCAGTTGCTATCGCAAGCCGTCGGCAATGTCAGCGGCTTACAGTCTGCATCGTCAAACCTCGCGACACGTTTAGAGATGGGTGATACTACCGTTTCTTTATCGGACACTGTGATTGCCCGTGAGAAAGCAAGTGTCGCTTTCGAGGCGACAGTGCAAGTGCGTAATAAGCTTGTCGAAGCCTACAAAGAAATAATGAGCATGCCTGTCTAGGCCAGTGAATAACCCAATTAGCAGGTACGAATCGTGAGTACAGAAATGATTGTCGGATCCAATTCCGGTTTAGCTGACCAAGGTGTCCAGCAAGAACATAAGTCAGGAATGATGGGAAATCTTGGCGGTGTCGATATGATGCGCCAAGTGACTATGATTTTAGCCTTAGCGATTTGTTTAGCCTTGGCGGTCTTTGTCATGCTGTGGGCACAGGAGCCAGAGTATCGTCCATTGGGTAAAATGGAAACTCAGGAAATGGTTCAAGTGCTAGATGTACTTGATAAAAATAAAGTTAAGTACCAAATCGACGTGGACGTTATTAAAGTTCCTGAAGATAAATATCAAGAAGTCAAAATGATGTTGAGCCGTGCAGGTATCGACAGTCCTGCAGCCAACCAAGATTTTTTAAATAGAGACAGTGGTTTTGGTGTCAGCCAACGCATGGAACAGGCTCGTCTTAAGCATAGCCAAGAAGAAAACCTCGCCCGTGCGATTGAGCAACTACAAAGTGTCAGCCGTGCCAAAGTCATTCTTGCGTTACCTAAAGAAAACGTCTTCGCCCGCAATGCCTCTAAACCGAGTGCAACTGTGGTGATCAATACCCGTCGCGGTGGCTTAGGCCAAGGTGAAGTCGATGCTATCGTCGATATTGTTGCTTCTGCAGTACAAGGTTTAGAACCATCAAGGGTGACGGTAACTGACTCTAACGGCCGTTTATTGAACTCTGGCAGTCAAGATGGCGCGTCTGCGACGGCTCGCCGTGAACTTGAATTAGTACAGCAAAAAGAAGCTGAATATCGCACTAAGATTGAATCGATTCTGGTGCCAATTTTAGGTCCTGATAATTTTACCTCTCAAGTCGACGTCAGTATGGATTTTACTGCTGTTGAGCAAACATCTAAGCGTTTTAACCCTGATTTACCGGCACTGCGCAGTGAAATGACCGTTGAAAATAACACCACTGGCGGCTCTTCTGGTGGGATCCCTGGCGCGTTATCCAATCAACCGCCAATGGAGTCTAATATTCCAGAAGATGCAACAAAAGCGGCAGAGTCAGCAACGGCTGCAACAGGTAATTCGCACCGCGAAGCGACCCGTAACTTTGAATTAGATACCACCATTAGCCATACTCGCCAGCAAGTTGGTGCAGTGCGCCGCATTAGTGTGTCAGTCGCGGTGGACTTTAAACCTGGTGCCGCTGGAGAAAATGGTCAAGTAGCCCGTGTTGCCCGTACCGAACAAGAACTGACCAATATCCGTCGTTTGCTTGAAGGCGCGGTTGGTTTTAGCTCACAACGGGGTGATGTGCTGGAAGTGGTAACCGTTCCCTTTATGGATCAATTGGTTGAAGATTTACCCGCACCTGAGCTTTGGGAGCAACCTTGGTTTTGGCGTGCGATTAAGCTTGGTATTGGTGCGCTAGTGATTTTGGTGCTGATTTTAGCTGTGGTACGTCCTATGCTGAAACGCTTAATCTATCCTGACAGTGTGAATATGCCTGAGGATGGCAGATTAGGTAATGAATTAGCAGAAATTGAGGACCAATATGCGGCTGATACGCTAGGGATGCTCAATACTCAAGAGGCGGAATACAGTTATGCTGACGATGGTTCAATTCATATCCCTAATCTTCACAAAGATGATGATATGATTAAAGCTATCCGTGCGCTCGTGGCGAATGAGCCTGAGCTCTCTACTCAAGTCGTGAAAAACTGGTTACAAGACAATGGCTGAGAATAAAACGAAAGAAGTGGCTCCTGCGGCCGCACCTGCCTTTAATATCAAAGATATTAGTGGCGTTGAAAAGACCGCTATTTTACTCCTCAGTTTGAGTGAGGCTGATGCTGCATCCATTTTAAAACACTTAGAGCCGAAGCAAGTGCAAAAAGTGGGTATGGCCATGGCGGCAATGGATGAGTTTGGTCAGGAAAAAGTTATCGGGGTACATAAGCTGTTTCTTGATGATATTCAAAAGTATTCTTCAATTGGTTTCAACAGTGAAGAGTTCGTCCGTAAAGCCTTAACTGCTGCGCTGGGTGAAGATAAAGCGGGTAATCTGATTGAACAGATTATCATGGGCAGTGGCGCTAAAGGTTTGGACTCGTTGAAGTGGATGGATGCGCGCCAAGTGGCGACCATTATTCAAAACGAACATCCACAGATCCAAACCATTGTGCTGTCTTATTTAGAACCCGATCAAGCGGCGGAAATTTTTGGTCAATTCCCTGAGAATACCCGCTTAGACTTGATGATGCGTATTGCAAATCTTGAAGAAGTACAGCCTGCCGCACTGCAAGAGTTGAACGACATCATGGAGAAACAGTTCGCCGGTCAAGGTGGCGCCCAGGCCGCGAAAATGGGTGGCTTAAAAGCGGCTGCCAACATAATGAACTACTTAGACACGGGTATCGAAAGCCAGTTGATGGAAACCATGCGCGAGTCTGATGAAGAAATGGCGCAGCAAATCCAAGATTTGATGTTTGTATTTGAAAACTTAATCGATGTCGATGACCGCGGTATTCAAGCCCTGTTGCGTGAAGTGCAGCAAGATGTACTGATGAAGGCGCTCAAAGGCACAGATGATCAGCTGAAAGAAAAAATATTGGGTAACATGTCAAAACGTGCCGCTGAATTATTGCGTGATGATCTTGAAGCTATGGGCCCAATCCGCATCAGTGAAGTGGAAGTCGCACAAAAAGAAATCCTGTCTATTGCTCGTCGCTTAAGTGACAGCGGCGAAATCATGTTAGGCGGCGGTGGTGGCGATGAGTTCCTCTAATCCGAGCGACAATAAATTGTTGAATAAGGTCTTGAGCGAAGGAGATGTCGAATTTAGTCTCTGGGCGCTGCCAGATGTGACTGAAGCCGATGATGATTCTATCTCAAATCTGTTCGGCCATTCTAATCATCAAGCCGCTAAGTCGACTACTGTGGAAAGTGTTTCTCCACCGACTATGGCTGAGATTGAAGACATTCGCGCCCAAGCCGAAGAAGAAGGCTTTAGCGAAGGTAAGCTGCAAGGGTATGAGCAAGGGCTAGAAAAAGGACGTTTAGAAGGGTTAGAGCAGGGCCATACTGAAGGGCTCGCCCAAGGGCATGAGCAAGGATTAGAAACCGGTTTAGCCCAAGCAAAAATATTGCTCTCGCGTTTTGAAACCTTATTAGCCCAATTTGAAAAACCATTGCAATTGCTCGATGGCGATATTGAACTTTCGCTACTGAACCTGAGTATGACATTAGCGAAATCTGTCATTGGCCACGAATTAAAAACTCATCCTGAACAAGTGCTTTCGGCATTGCGCTTAGGTATAGAATCGCTGCCGATAAAAGAGCAAACGGTCACAATCCGCTTGCATCCTGACGATGTTATTTTAGTCGAACAACTTTATTCCAGCGCTCAATTGACCCGCAGTAAGTGGGAACTTGAAGTTGACCCTTCCTTAAGCCCAGGTGACTGTATTCTCAGTAGTCATCGTTCTTTAGTCGATTTGACCCTCGCATCGCGCATCGATGCTGTGTTTGAGTCTTTACGGAACCAACATGCTCACTTAAGTGACAAGCAGCGTCAATTGCAAGAGGCGATAGAGGTTGAAGATACCGCTAAACACGTTGCTGCTTCTGAGGCTGTGGGATCAGAGCTTGATGATCAGGTTGTCGATACGGTTTCTCAACATGCTGAGGATATACAATCTGCCTCAAACACAGGTGAGCAATTAGAGGCAAAATCAGATGCAAAATCGCCAACATCAACTGCTGAATAGACTTAATCATCATCAGGGTAAGGTGCCGCCATTTCGCGCTGTGGCCAGTGGTCAACTGGTGCGTGTTGTCGGCTTAACCTTAGAAGCAAGCGGTTGCCGTGCGCCTGTGGGCAGTTTATGTTCGATCGAAACCATGGCGGGCGAGTTAATCGCCGAGGTGGTCGGGTTTGATGGCGAACTATTATATTTAATGCCCATTGAAGAATTACGTGGTGTATTGCCCGGTGCGCGGGTTGTGCCTTTGGGGGAACAAACTGGACTCAATGTTGGTTTATCCCTGCTAGGACGCGTACTCGATGGTAACGGTGTGCCTTTAGATGGTTTAGGCGCGTTGCAAACCGACCAACAAGCGCCAAGACATAGCGCTGCCATTAATCCCTTATCTCGCCGTGCCATTACTGAACCGCTGGACGTTGGCGTTCGCGCTATCAACGCTATGCTGACTGTGGGCAAAGGCCAACGTATGGGCTTGTTTGCGGGCTCAGGTGTAGGTAAGAGTGTGCTCTTAGGTATGATGACTCGCGGTACTACCGCCGACATTATTGTGGTTGGGCTAGTGGGTGAGCGTGGCCGGGAAGTGAAAGAGTTTATTGAGGAAATTCTTGGTGAGAAAGGTCGAGCGCGTTCAGTCGTTGTTGCTGCGCCTGCGGATACATCGCCTCTGATGCGCCTTCGCGCCTGTGAAACCTCGACTCGTATTGCCGAATACTTCCGCGATTTAGGCTATAACGTTTTATTGCTTATGGACAGTTTAACGCGCTACGCCCAAGCGCAGCGGGAAATTGCTTTGGCTGTGGGTGAACCGCCTGCGACTAAAGGTTACCCGCCTTCTGTGTTTGCAAAATTGCCACGTTTAGTTGAGCGCGCCGGAAACGGTGGCCCTGGGCAAGGTTCAATTACGGCATTTTATACTGTGTTGACGGAAGGAGACGATCAACAGGATCCCATTGCCGATGCTTCGCGGGCGATCCTCGATGGTCACATTGTCTTGTCACGTTCGCTTGCGGATTCGGGGCACTATCCTGCAATTGATATTGAAGCTTCTATTAGCCGAGTCGCGCCTATGGTGATCTCCAATGAACATTTGGAGGCGATGCGCCGCGTGAAACAAACCTATTCTTTGTATCAGCAAAATCGAGATTTGATTTCTATTGGGGCCTATGCCCAAGGAAGCGATCCTCGCATTGATAATGCGATACGACTGCAGCCAGCAATGAATGCTTTTTTGCGACAAACCATGCGTGATGCATTTAGCTTTGCCGATAGCCAAGTCATGCTTGGGCAACTTGCTGCACAGTGCAAATAATGGCGTCATCGAATTAATCGAGGTCTAGTATGGCTAACGCCGATCCCTTGTTGTTAGTGTTAAAGCTTGCCAATGATGCCGAAGAACAAGCGGCTTTATTGTTAAAATCGGCGCAGTTAGAGTGTCAAAAACGGTTGAATCAACTCAGTGCTCTGAATAACTATCGCTTAGAATACATGAAGCAAATGCAATCACAGCAAGGTCAAGCTATCAGTGCTAGTCACTATCACCAGTTTCACCGTTTTATTCGTCAGATCGATGACGCAATTATCCAGCAAAATCGCGTCGTAGCCGACGGTGAAAAGCAAAAAGAATATCGACAACAACATTGGTTGGAAAAGCAAAAAAAACGTAAGGCAGTAGAATTACTCTTAGCCAGTAAAGAGAAGAAGCGTCAAGTGGTTGAACAAAAAAGGGAGCAAAAAATGACCGATGAATTTGCTTCCCAGCAATTTTATCGCCGTCATCAACGTTAGTGAAATGATAGGCATCTTTACTGCTCGCTAGCCGGATAGGCTCTTTAGTTTTTTTGTATTGATGGCATAAGCATCAATTCGGCACCTCTCAGTGTTAATTCTTTTCGATATGCTGTCGTAAAACCTGATGTTTTGGCATCTTATTTGCTTTGATTTAGTCCATGACCCTGCAACCGCAGTGTTTAATTGACGTTTCTACCTAGCCATTTTCTTTTTTTGCTGGGTGATGTTTGGGAGCACTTATGCAACAAATGACCAATATCCTGTTAAGTAAAACAGGCAACTCTGCGGCCAATTCCGCTAAGACATCTTCCCAAGAGTCTAATAATGAAGACTTTTCATCTACACTTGCGTCAGTCACCGCTAGCTCATTTTCTATTTCTGCGTCTAAAAAAACCATTGCTAACACTGATGATACTGTGCAGGTTACCTCTGCTGATAAAGTAAAAGATGACGATATATCAACTGATGACGCCGACGTAAATCTCATTTTTGCCCAAATTAGCATGGCAAATGATATGAAGAAAACGGCATCAGATGGAGATAGTTTGCCGCTAGCATTTTTAAATGCTGAAGAAGATATGACCGAAATGACTGGTGGAGAAAATATTGATACTTCATCAGCGTTATTAACCGGCTCAGCATTGGCATCTACTGTTTCTGCTGAGATTGAACTGGCATCAGATATAGATGAAGCGGGTTTTTCTGCTGAATTACAAAAGTTAGTTTCTACTAGCCCAGATATGGCAGCAATTTCAATCGCAGATGACGTGAAACCATCTTCTTTGACTGATAAGTCACTCGTGCATATTCTTCCCATAGACCCAAATATACTTGAAGCGTCAGCAGATAGTGATGCTGTGATTGATCCAAATTTGACCGATGACGCTTTAGAATTACCTTTAGAAGACACTGAGCTTGTCTCTGCCACTGAAGTCGGGGTGAGTATAGATGAGTCTTTAGTTGAGAATGAGGTCACACTTAATGCTGTGATTAATCAAGCGGGCTTAGCGAACAGTGCAACGATAAAGTCGGTAACCAACACTGCGGCAAAAGCAACGACTAGTAGCTCTACAGTGAATAGTCTCAATACGGCTAATATCGCGACCTCGGGAAATACTTTCGACCTGAATACCTTAGGCTCTTCAACTTCATCTGAACCATTAGATACAACATCTGTAACAGAAAGTGATCTTGATGGGAGTCCCAATTCCGATTTGGCTGCTAACCTATTACTGAAAGATGCTAAATTAACGGTTGCGATGGATATTCCCAGAGACGAAAGTTTTATGGATGATAGTAATACTTTCTCAGAACTTAAGTCGACATCATCCATACAGACACTCTCGATGTCACAATTAAATCGCCAAGAAACCATGCAAGTTCAGTTGTCATTGCGTCAAGGAGTAGAACAGCAAAACCAAATGCAGGAGATGATCCAACGATTTTCACCTGTGATGAAGCAGCAATTGATTACTATGGTGAGTCAAGGCATCCAACATGCGGAAATCCGGCTCGATCCACCTGAACTTGGACATATGTTGGTAAAGATCCAAGTGCATGGCGACCAAACCCAAGTACAGTTTCATGTTACTCAGCCGCAAACGCGCGATCTGGTTGAACAAGCTATGCCAAGATTACGTGAGTTATTGCAAGAGCAAGGGATGCAGTTGGCTGACAGCCATGTTTCTCAAGGCGATCAAGGTGAGCGTCGTGAAGGTAGTTTCGGTGATGGCGGCAGTTCAAATGCGGCAGACATGGATGAAATCTCGGCAGAAGAGTTACATTTAGGTTTAAATCAAGCGATTAGTGTAACTTCAGGTATAGATTATTACGCTTAAGCAGGTAACCTATAGCAATGACTGACATAATTACGTTTCAAATAAAACTGTAATGAGTTTCCGCCTAAATTAAAGAGAATAGTGATGGCTAAGGAAGAATCGTTAGAACTTGAAAGTACTGAAGAGCCTAAGAGTAAGAAGAAACTATTTATTTTTGCTGGTGTAGGCGTTTTAGTCGCGCTGTTAATCGGTGGCGGCGTCTGGTTCTTTATGGGAAGCAGTACCGAAGAGGTTCCCGCCGTAGCAGCAGATAGTGCTGTTCAGGCTGAAGTACCAGCATCAGGAGAAGTAGCTACCGCATCATACGTGCCTATGCCACGTCCTTTTTTATTCAACTTACCAGGGCCTGATAGGGCTCGTTTAGTTGAGATTAAAGTGCAGCTTATGGTGCGTGGTACCGATGATGATGTGCTAACACAAAAACATATTCCGCTGATTGAAGATGCGCTTTTAACGACCTTTAGTGGTGCAGATGTGCAAAAGCTCAGCACGCAAGCGGGGAAAGATGAGTTACGGCAGTTAGCACTTTTGAGTGTGCAAAATACTCTACAGTCAGTAACTGGGCGTAAGGTTGTCGAGAAAGTACTATTTACCGGTTTTGTAATGCAATAATCCTTTAACTTCAGCACCAAAAGAGGCGAAGGCAATATAGTGAGTGATTTATTAAGCCAAGACGAAATTGATGCGCTATTGCACGGGGTTGATGACGTTGATGATGACGAAATTGACGCTGTTGGAGAAGATGCCCGTTCCTACGATTTCTCTTCCCAAGATCGAATAGTTCGTGGGCGTATGCCGACGCTGGAAATCGTGAATGAGCGTTTTGCGCGCCATTTGCGCATTAGTATGTTTAATATGATGCGCCGAGCGGCCGAAGTGTCGATCAACGGTGTACAGATGCTCAAGTTTGGTGAGTACGTACATACGCTTTTTGTTCCTACTAGCTTGAATATGGTGCGTTTTAGCCCACTCAAAGGCACAGCATTGATCACCATGGAAGCGCGACTGGTATTTATCCTAGTGGATAACTTCTTTGGTGGCGATGGGCGTTTCCATGCCAAGATTGAAGGGCGAGAATTTACGCCGACAGAAAGACGAATCGTACAGTTACTGCTTAAGATTATATTTGAAGATTATAAAGATGCTTGGGCGCCCGTAATGGATGTTGAGTTTGATTATTTGGACTCTGAAGTCAATCCCGCCATGGCGAACATTGTTAGTCCTACCGAAGTTGTGGTGATTAATTCATTCCATATTGAAGTCGATGGAGGTGGTGGTGATTTTCACATCACTATGCCTTACTCCATGATTGAACCTATCCGAGAGTTACTCGATGCGGGTGTGCAAAGTGACAAGCAAGATACTGATATGCGTTGGTCACAGGCATTGCACGATGAAATCATGGATGTGAAGGTCGGGTTCGATGCCAATATTGTTGAACATGAATTAACGCTCAAAGAGGTCATGAATTTTAAAGCGGGCGATATTATTCCTATTGAGTTACCCGAGTTTATCATGATGAAAATCGAGGATTTACCGACATATCGTTGTAAAATGGGCCGTTCTAGAGATAACCTAGCGCTTAAAATATGTGAGAAAATCCCTCGGCCAGAGACAGTTAAATCTGAGCTGCAATTGGTGACACGTAAGGGTAAATCTCGTGATATATCAGAATTATAAGGTGAAGTAAGATGAGCACAGACGATACGGATGATTGGGCTGCAGCAATGGCAGAACAAGCGTTAGAAGAAGCCAACGCAATTGAACTCGATGAGCTGGTTGATGATTCAAGACCTATTTCTAAGGCTGAAGCGGCTAAGTTAGATACAATTTTAGATATTCCTGTCACCATTTCGATGGAAGTGGGCCGCAGCTATATTAGTATTCGAAACTTATTACAACTTAACCAAGGTTCTGTGGTTGAGTTAGATAGAGTCGCAGGTGAACCGTTAGATGTGATGGTCAATGGCACGCTTATCGCTCACGGTGAAGTGGTGGTGGTAAACGATAAATTCGGTATTCGCTTAACGGATGTGATCAGTCAAACTGAGCGAATTAAAAAGCTTAAATAATTCGAGATGTAAAAGTCGTTGGAACTTTAAATGAGCACATCGGTAATACAGAGTTTAGTGATAGCGGTTCAAGCGAGCGCCGATAGCCTCGGTGGGGAAGGCGCAGTGAATATTGCTTCAATAGCGCCTGCTGCAAACATGGCTGAACCTTCTCAAGTTGCGACCTTAGCAAGTATGTTAGGTGGCTTGATTCTGGTTTTATTATTAATTTTCGCGTTAGCTTATTTACTGAGAAGGTTTAATTTAGTCCCCACGACCAATGGCGTACTAAAGACCATTGCTGTGACTTCCCTCGGTCAAAAAGAGCGTTTAGTCTTGGTTCAGGTGGGAGAACAACAATATTTGCTTGGGGTTAGCTCGCAGCAGGTGAGTTTGATTGATAAGTTAGCTGAACCTATCCATCTAGAAGCTGATTCGTTTGCGAGTCGATTACGTCAGGCGAAATTAAAACAATGACAACACGTATCCTCGCGTTAGTTGGGTTAGTTATGTTGCTATTGATGCCGTCAGTATGGGCCGCAGATGGCGTCTTACCTGCTGTAACAGTAACAACGGCGCCAGACGGCTCAACGGAATATTCGGTCACAATGCAGATTTTACTGCTGATGACATCGCTGAGTTTTTTACCTGCGATGCTCATCATGTTGACCTCTTTCACGCGGATTATCATTGTCCTGTCGATATTACGCCAAGCCATTGGGTTACAACAGACGCCATCTAATCAAGTCTTAATTGGCATGAGTTTGTTCATGACTTTTTTTATCATGGCACCGGTATTCGACCGGATTTATGATGAAGGGGTGAAGCCTTATATCGATGAGCAATTAACCTTGCAGCAAGCGTTTGACAAAGGGAAAGAGCCGCTGAGAGGCTTTATGTTGGGCCAAGTAAGAACGACGGATTTAAAGACCTTTATTGAGATTTCTGGCTATAAGGATATTAAGTCTCCCGAAGAAGCACCTATGAGTGTGTTAGTGCCCGCTTTCATTACCAGTGAGTTAAAAACCGCATTTCAGATTGGCTTTATGCTATTTGTGCCTTTTTTAGTTCTCGATTTAGTGGTGGCGAGTATCTTGATGGCTATGGGGATGATGATGTTATCTCCCATGATAGTGTCGCTGCCGTTTAAGATCATGTTGTTTGTGCTCGTAGATGGTTGGAGCTTAGTCCTCGGGACATTAGCGAATAGTTTCGGATAGCCAAGGGAGAGTAAACACATGAGTCCTGAGGCGCTAATTGATATTTTTCGTGAAGCTCTCTCTGTTATCGTTATGATGGTGTCTGCTATTGTGTTGCCTGGTCTGGGGATAGGGTTAATCGTTGCTGTGTTTCAAGCGGCGACTTCGATTAACGAGCAGACCTTAAGTTTTCTTCCGCGTTTAATCATAACGCTGCTCGCACTAATGTTTATGGGGCACTGGTTAGTTGAAACCCTGATGGACTTTTTCATCGAGATGGTGAATCGCATCCCGCAAGTGATAGGCTAACGCGATGGAGCTGCTGCTCGATACCTTAATGCAAACCATTGCCGCTTATATTTGGCCATTGTTTCGCGTCGCGAGTATGTTGATGGTCATGGTGGTATTTGGGGCGGCAACGACACCAACACGAGTGCGCTTATTATTGGCTATGGCAATTACCTTTGCGATAGCACCCGTTCTTCCTCCAACTCAAAATGTGGATTTATTTTCGTTAAGCGCAGTATTCATCACCGCGCAGCAAATTATTATCGGTGTTGCCATGGGGTTTGTGACTCAAATGGTAATGCAAGTCTTTGTGCTCACTGGACAGATCATTGGTATGCAGACCAGTTTAGGCTTTGCCTCTATGGTTGACCCAGGTTCTGGCCAACAAACACCCGTTATTGGTAACTTTTTCCTTTTATTGGCGACATTGATTTTCTTAGCTGTGGACGGCCATCTTTTGATGATCCGTATGCTAGTGGCGAGCTTTGAAACTTTGCCGATTTCTAATCAAGGCTTAACACTGACAAGTTATCGATCGCTGGCTGATTGGGGGTCGTATATGTTTGGTGCGGCACTCACTATGTCGATATCTGCGATTATCGCCTTGTTATTAGTCAACTTGTCCTTCGGGGTCATGACCCGCGCCGCGCCGCAATTGAATATTTTCTCTATTGGTTTTCCGATCACTATGATTGGTGGACTGTTTATTCTGTGGTTAACCCTAACACCGGTAATGGCACACTTCGATGAAGTATGGTCGACGGCTCAAGTGCTGCTTTGCGATATGTTAGCGCTCCAATGTAACGCTGATGGCTTGATATGATGGGATTAGGAGAAGCCCATGGCTGAAGAATCAAGTGGCGAACGTACAGAGGAACCCACGGGGAGGCGTCTAGAACAGGCGCGGGAAAAAGGACAGATTGCACGTTCGAAAGAACTCGGGACTGCAGCGGTATTGATTTCGGCGGCATGTGGGTTTTATATGCTAGGCCCGAGTTTGGCCATTAGCCTAACTCGGGTGTTTGAAATTGTATTTACCATGGATAGGGCGCAAATTTTTGATACTAATGAAATGTTCAACGTGTGGGGTGTTGTTGCGAGTGAAATAGCCTGGCCCATGGCTAAAATTATGCTACTGATTGTGGTTGTTGCGTTTATCGGTAACGTCTCTCTTGGAGGGATCAATTTTTCGACCCAAGCTATGATGCCAAAAGCCAGTAAAATGAGTCCCCTTGCTGGTTTTAAACGCATGTTTGGCGTACAGGCTCTGGTTGAACTCACCAAAGGCATTGCAAAATTTTCGGTAGTAGCGTTTTCTGCTTATTTTTTATTAAGCTTCTACTTCAATGACATCATGTTGCTGTCTAGCGACCATCTTCCTGGTAATGTTTACCATGCATTAGATTTGTTGGTTTGGATGTTTATCCTGTTATGTTCCTCGATTTTGTTTATTGTCGTCATCGATGTGCCGTTCCAAATTTGGAATCACAACAAGCAACTTAAGATGACCAAACAAGAAGTAAAAGATGAATATAAAGACACTGAGGGTAAACCTGAGGTGAAAGGGCATATACGGCAGATGCAACGTGAACTAGCACAAAGGCGTATGATGGCTGAAGTGCCAAATGCCGATGTGATTGTCGTTAACCCTGAGCATTTTGCTGTTGCGATTAAATACGATGTGCAGCGCTCTGCGGCTCCCTTTGTGATAGCGAAAGGTGTTGATGATGTGGCCTTTAAAATACGTGAGATTGCCCGCGCGCACAATATTGCGATTGTCTCGGCCCCACCACTTGCAAGGGCTATTTATCATACGACTAAGTTAGACCAGCAGATCCCTGAAGGTTTGTTTACTGCTGTCGCACAGATTTTGGCTTATGTATTCCAGCTGCGCCAGTACCAAAAAGGTCGAGGTCGCAAGCCTATCCCAATACCACTTAATCAACCCATTCCCGATGAGTTAAAATATTAAGATCTAAGCTAAAAATTCTTTGAAGTCGTGATATTATTGGCGCCAATACGCTATTGGCGTATTTTTTGCTTTCATGCTGTCATACGTCAAAGTTTAGGTAAATATGAATGGATGTTAGAGCGACCTTAGGTCAAGTAAAACAAATGCGCTTGAGCACGTTTAAAGGTATAGGCACTCCTATACTCGTACTCGCAGCATTGGCCATGATAGTTTTACCTATCCCTCCATTTCTATTAGACATACTCTTTTCATTCAACATAGCCTTAGCGCTCATCGTATTATTAGTCGCAATTTATACTGATAGACCGTTGGATTTTGCTGCTTTCCCAAGTGTCCTGCTAGTGGCGACATTATTACGTCTTGCGCTTAACGTTGCCTCTACTCGTGTGGTTTTACTCGAGGGTCATAATGGCGGTGATGCCGCAGGTAAGGTGATTGAAGCCTTCGGTTCTGTGGTGATCGGTGGTAACTATGCCGTTGGTCTAGTGGTATTTATCATTTTGATTATCATCAACTTTGCGGTGGTGACTAAAGGTGCTGGTCGTATCGCTGAAGTTAGCGCCCGCTTCACCTTGGATGCTATGCCTGGTAAGCAAATGGCAATTGATGCTGACTTAAATGCTGGAACCTTAAATCAAGACCAAGCGAGAATACGCCGTGCCGAAGTGACCCGTGAAGCCGATTTCTATGGTGCGATGGACGGTGCGTCCAAATTCGTTAAAGGGGATGCGATTGCCGGTATCATGATCTTAGTGATCAATATCGTAGGTGGTTTCATCATAGGGATTGTGCAGCATGGCTTAAGTTTCTCTGAAGCGGTTGAAATTTATACCTTACTGACTATCGGTGATGGTTTAGTAGCGCAGATCCCTGGTCTATTATTGTCAATCGCCGCAGCCTTGATGGTGACCCGTCAAAATGAGTCAGGTGATATGGGCCAAATGATGATGAGTCAGATGTTTGACAGTCATAAGTCATTGGGTATCGCCGCCGGAGTCCTGTTTGTCATGGGTATTGTTCCTGGTATGCCACACATGGCGTTTTTAAGCTTTGCCTTTATGACTGCTGGTGCAGCTTATTTTGTTTATAAACGAAATGAAAACAAACGTCTTAAAGCGCTAGAACAAGTGAAATCGGGTCCAATAGAAAGACAAGATAAAGAGCCTAAAGAGCTAGGTTGGGACGATGTACATCATGTTGATACTATTGGTCTTGAGGTCGGATATCGTTTGATCCCTCTGGTAGACAAGGGCCAAGGTGGCGAGTTACTAAGCCGCATTAAAGGCGTGCGTAAAAAGTTGTCTCAGGAACTAGGCTTCTTAGTGCCCGCGGTGCATATTCGCGATAACTTAGATTTATCACCTAATGCTTATCGCATTTCATTAATGGGCGTCGTCGTCGGAGAGGCAGATATTCGTCATGATTGCGAATTGGCGATCAACCCTGGTCAAGTCTATGGCAAACTCGATGGTATCGAAACGCGCGATCCCGCCTTTGGCCTTGAAGCCGTATGGATCGCCCCTGAGTTACGTGAGCACGCACAAACATTAGGTTATACCGTCGTCGATGCCGCCACTGTTGTTGCAACTCATATTAGTCAATTACTCACAAATAATGCCGCTAAGTTGTTAGGCTACGAAGAAGTGCAACAACTGATGGATATGCTTGCGAAACACTCACCTAAGCTGGTTGATGGCTTTATTCCAGATATCATGCCACTAGGACATGTCGTAAAAGTGATGCAGAACCTATTAAATGAAGGGGTTTCAGTTAGAGACTTGCGTACTATAGTGCAAACTTTGTTAGAATATGGCACTAAGAGTAATGACACTGAAGTCTTGACTGCCGCTGTGCGTATCGCTTTGAAACGTATGATAGTTCAGGAAATCTCAGGCCCAGAGCTCGAAATCCCCGTCATTACTTTGGCGCCAGAGTTGGAACAGATGTTGCATCAGTCAATGCAAGCAACCGGTGGTGATGGTCCTAATATTGAACCCGGTCTTGCAGAACGCATGCAGCAGTCCCTTGCCGATGCGGCTCAGAAGCAAGAAATGGTCGGACAACCCGCCATATTGTTGACGTCAGGTATGTTACGCGCGACGCTGTCACGCTTTGTTAAACATACTATTCCTAATCTCAGAGTCATTTCATATCAAGAAATACCTGATGAGAAGCAAATACGTATCGTATCTGCAGTCGGCCAGTAGAGGACGCATAAGTGAAGATTAAACGATTTTTTGCCAAAGACATGCGCGCCGCACTGGCCCAAGTGAAAGAAACACTCGGCTCAGATGCCGTCATTATGTCAAATAAAAAAGTGAACGGTGGCATCGAAATTGTCGCTGCCGTTGACTATGACGAACCTAAAGCGAAAACTGCAGCCACTGCGCCAGCACCGACCTTTATGGACGTGAGCGACGATCTCGTGTCCCTGGGTGCTAAGCAGCCAGTTCGTGTAGAAACTCGCGCTAAGCCAGCCGCACCTGCAGACTCATTACAAGCCTTACTTGAGAAGCAGCAAAGCCGTTTGAATCAACAAATGTCACATCAGCAAGTTGATGCCGAGTTACCAGCATGGGCTAAGGGCTTACAAGCCCCTACTGCTGTGAAACCAGAACGTCGTGAAGCACCTTCCTCGTTTGATAAAAAGCCACAAACATCACTAAAACAAAGTGCTGATATTGAGGCTATGCGGGATGAATTAGCATCACTTCGTAATTTACTGACACATCAAGTATCCTCCTTGATGACGGAACATAAAAAACGCATCGATCCCGTCGGTGCTATGCTCGAAGCCAAATTGCTTGAGGCTGAATTCTCCCCTGCGGTTGCGAATAAATTAGCCGCGCTGAGCCAGCATTATACGCCGGCTGAATTAGTCAGAGCATTACCACAAAGTCTCGCTAATATGCTTGACAATCAGGGTGATGACATTGTGAAACAGGGCGGGGTGGTTGCATTAGTTGGTCCTACTGGCGTTGGTAAAACAACGTCATTAGCTAAACTTGCTGCCCGTTTTGCGGCACATCATGGTGCTGAACATGTTGCTTTAATTACCACAGATCATTATCGCATCGGAGCCTATGAGCAATTAGCAACTTATGGCAAAATAATGGGCTGCCCAGTAAAGCAAGCTCATGATCTAAATGAATTAGAGCAAATTCTCTATCAGTTTAGGAATCGCAAGCTAGTATTGATAGATACGGCTGGCATGGGACAGCGAGATATGCGCCTTTACCAGCAACTTGATAATTTAACTGCAAATAGCAGGATACCTATCCGCAGTTATCTGGTACTGTCTGCGACAGGGCAGCGCCGTGTGCTGCAAGATGCAGTCAATCATTTTAAACGCATTCCCCTATCTGGTGTCGTTCTCACAAAACTCGATGAATCTGTGTCGTTAGCAGGGGCATTAAGTGTGTTGATCCAAAACGGATTACCATTAAGTTATATTACTGATGGACAAAGAGTTCCTGAAGATATGAAAGTTGCGGATACCCTAGATTTAGCCCAGCAGGCACTCGCAGCGTTAGATAGTACAGAACAACAATCATTACAAGACACAGCGTGGTCAGATAATATGGCCTGTGCATTTGAGTAGATTTATGACCCTGGATCAAGCAAGTGGTTTACGTATGATGAATCAACCCTATAACGAAAAAGTGAAAGTAATCGCGGTCACTGGTGGTAAAGGAGGCGTGGGTAAAACCAGCGTTTCTATTAATACTGCTGTGGCATTAGCCGAAAAAGGCAAGCGTGTCTTGGTACTTGACGCTGACCTTGGCTTAGCAAACGTCGACGTCATGCTGGGTATTCGTGCCGAGCGTAACCTCTCCCATGTTCTCTCTGGTGATGCAGAGCTTGACGATATTATCGTTCGTGGTCCAAAGGGGATAGGCATAGTACCAGCCACCTCTGGAACACAGGGGATGGTGGAATTAAGCCCGGCGCAACATGCTGGATTAATCCGTGCATTTAGTGAGATGCGGACTCAGTTTGATATTCTAGTCGTAGATACTGCTGCTGGGATCTCAGATATGGTGCTCAGTTTCTCACGTGCTTCGCAGGATGTGCTAGTCGTTGTTTGTGATGAACCCACTTCGATTACCGATGCCTACGCCCTGATTAAAATTCTCAGCCGTGAGCATGGCGTGTTCCGTTTTAAAATAGTTGCCAATATGGTGCGTAGTTTACGCGAAGGTATGGAATTATTTGCTAAACTCAGTAAAGTGACCGACAGATTTTTAGATGTTGCACTTGAATTAGTCGCCACGATTCCATTTGACGAAAACTTACGTAAATCTGTTCGTAAACAAAAATTGGTGGTTGAAGCTTATCCTAAATCACCAGCGGCAATTGCTTATCAAGGATTGGCAAATAAAATTTTGAGCTGGCCTGTGCCGCAGCAACCTGGTGGGCATTTGGAGTTTTTCGTTGAGCGTTTAGTACAACGACCAGATTTTCAAGAGGAAAAAACGAGTGAATAAAGCCGCTGCGTATACTTGTTTAGACAATAAATCGTCGATCGTTGAACAGTATGCTCCGTTGGTTAAAAGAATTGCGCATCATTTACTCGCCAGACTACCTGCATCTGTGCAGTTAGATGATTTACTCCAAGCTGGGATGATGGGGTTACTAGAAGCATCATCCAAGTTTGATGGTGGCAAGGGTGCGAAATTTGAAACCTTCGCCGGCATACGCATACGTGGAGCCATGTTAGATGAAATTCGTCGTGGCGACTGGGTCCCTCGTTCCGTTCATCGTAACAATCGTAAGGTTGCACACGCTATTGATGAGTTAGAGCAAGAACTGGGCCGTGATGCACGCGACACAGAAATTGCAGAAAAACTTGATATGACGCTCGATGAGTACCATCATATTCTTAACGATGTTTCTGTCGGAAAAATCATAGGGATAGAAGATTTAGGCGTATCTCAGGATATACTTACAGTGAGTGATCGGTCCGATGATGATTCATTTGAAGCATTAGCTGAGAACCAATTTCATTCTGCTCTGGTTGAGGCAATTAAATTATTGCCTGAAAGAGATGCATTAGTGTTATCCCTGTACTACGATGAAGCATTGAATTTAAAAGAGATTGGCGCCATTCTTGAAGTCAGTGAATCGCGGGTTAGCCAGATATTAAGTCAGGCAATGTTGCGATTGAAAGCTAAACTCAAGCACTGGACATAAGTATAATTATTAATCGAGCACAGAATGTCAGCTCACCGGAGGAAACCTTGGACAAGAATATGAAGATTCTCATTGTTGACGATTTTTCGACAATGAGGCGTATCATCAAGAACTTGTTGCGAGACTTGGGGTTTAATAACACCCAAGAAGCAGACGATGGCTCAACAGCCCTGCCGATGTTGCAAAAGGGGGATTTTGATTTTGTTGTTACAGATTGGAATATGCCTGGTATGCAAGGAATCGATCTGTTAAAAGCAATTCGCGCTGATGATTCGCTAAAGCATTTACCCGTATTAATGGTAACTGCTGAAGCAAAACGTGAACAGATTATTGCTGCCGCTCAAGCGGGAGTGAATGGTTATGTGGTTAAGCCTTTTACCGCTGCAACGCTGAAAGAGAAGTTAGATAAAATATTCGAACGACTCGCTTGAGCAAGGATGAGCTATGAAGTCACAAACATCAGGGCTCATCACGCTCGAGCAAGCTCAGCATTTAGTTGAATTATTAAGTGCAGGTGAGCAAAGTCAGGCAGATGATTTATTTCGGGAGCTTGCTGCTCCACTGCAACGAGAATTATTCGAAGAAGTAGGTAAATTAACTCGGCAACTTCATAGTGCGCTGATGGATTTTCAAGTTGATAATCGTCTTGCTGAATTAGCCAATACAGAGATCCCCGATGCCAAGCAACGTTTAAATTACGTTATTGACATGACCGAACAAGCTGCAAATAAAACCATGGATGCGGTTGAAGAATGTTTACCTTTGGCTAATGCCGTGACCGTAAATATTCAAAATGTCATGCCATCTTGGGACAGATTAATGCGACGCGAGATAGCGCTGACTGAATTTAAGGGCCTTTGTCACGATGTACAAGACCTTATGTCTCGTAGTGCAAATGACTCGACTCGATTACGTGAATTGCTTAATCAAATTTTGATGGCGCAAGATTTTCAAGACTTAACAGGACAAATAATACGTCGTGTTATTGATCTAGTAATGGAAGTAGAAAGTAATCTGGTTTCTATGCTGACGGTATTTGGTGAGCAACCTATGATTGAAAGTCAGATTGCTCAGAAAAATAATATTGAAGCAGAAGGCCCGATAATGAATGCCGAGCTTCGTCAAGATGTGGTAACGGGTCAAGACGAAGTGGATGATCTTCTATCGAGTCTGGGTTTCTAACTGGGAGTCAATTTGATGGCCTTTGATGTAGATGAAGAGATACTCCAGGACTTTTTAATCGAAGCCGGTGAAATTTTAGAGCTTCTGCAAGAGCAACTCGTTGCGCTTGAAAATAATCCTGATGATACTAACTTGCTGAACGCCATTTTCCGTGGTTTTCATACCGTTAAAGGTGGTGCTGGCTTTCTTAGCTTAACTCCCATGGTTGATGTTTGTCATGAGGCTGAGAATACCTTCGATTTATTGCGGACAGGCAAGCGTAGCGTTAACGCAGAGTTGATGGATATTATTTTGCAGGCTGTTGATGCAATTAATACCATGTTTGCGCAAACCCAGCAGGGCGAGCAACAAGATCCCGCCGATTCAAGTTTGTTAGCGAGACTTAAAATGCTCAGTTCAGGTGCGCCTTTGCCATCTGAAGTCGCTTCTGCCAAGGTTGCAGAGCCAGAACCTGTTGTTGAAGTCATTATTGATACTCCTACCCCTCAAGAAATCCCTGCTGATATAAGTGATAACTCATCTTCCATTGAAAATACGTCTTCAAGTATCGATGATATCAATGATGCTGAATTTGAAGCTTTATTGGATGCGCTTCATGGTTCAGGAAAGGGACCTGCGGTCGCTGCTACCACATTTGTATCTGAGCCTGTTACTGTCAAGCCTGCTGCACCAATTAAAACACCTTCAACATCAGGTGATGACATCACTGATGATGAGTTCGAGGCGTTACTGGATGAACTTCATGGCTCAGGTAAATTTAAAGCTGAGGCTGAAGTGCCTGTTAAGCCTAAGGTTGTGGCAACACCTGCGCCTCAACCGATTGTAGATGCTGATGAAATTACCGATGATGAGTTTGAGCGATTACTCGATGAACTCCATGGGAAAGGCGGAGCACCTGCGAAAGCTGAAGTAAAAGCGCCTACGCCCCCTGTTTCGACTGTAGCACCTACTGCTGCACCACATGCTCCTGCGCCAGTAAAAGCCGCAGTACCAGCTCCTGCCCCAGTCGTTGCTGCAAAACCTAAGGTGGAAATTGCGGTTGTCGATAAAGCACCTGCTAAGGCTAGCTCTGCGAATGTGCCTCAGGGTGAAACAACGGTACGTGTAGATACTGCACGACTCGACCAGATCATGAATATGGTGGGTGAGTTAGTGTTAGTGCGTAATCGATTGGTGAGCTTAGGCATCAGCCGTGATGATGAGGAGATGTCGAAAGCTCTCGCGAACTTAGATCTCGTTACTGCCGATTTGCAAGGCGCTGTGATGAAAACCCGTATGCAACCGATCAAGAAAGTGTTTGGTCGTTTCCCTCGGGTGGTACGTGATCTTGCTCGTACACTAAACAAAGAAATTGATTTGATCATGGTCGGTGAAGAAACTGACTTAGATAAAAACCTCGTTGAAGCGCTTGCCGATCCGCTCGTCCACTTAGTGCGTAACTCTGTGGACCATGGTATCGAGATGCCAAACGAGCGTGAAGCTAGTGGTAAGCCAAGAACGGGAACGATTACCTTATCTGCAAGTCAGGAAGGCGACCATATACTGCTGAAAATCGAAGACGATGGCGCAGGCATGGATCCTGAAAAACTCAAAAAAATCGCCATAAATCGTGGTGTGCTCGATGAAGATTCTGCTTCGCGGATGACAGACAGCGAAGCCTATAATTTGATTTTTGCACCAGGTTTTTCAACTAAAGTTGAGATTTCAGATATTTCAGGCCGTGGTGTTGGGATGGACGTGGTAAAAACTCGTATCACCCAGCTGAATGGCACTGTACATATTGATTCCATGAAAGGTAAGGGAACGATACTTGAGATTAAAGTACCGTTAACACTGGCGATTATGCCTACCTTAATGGTCGATGTCGCTAAACAAGTGTTCGCATTACCTCTATCTAGCGTGAATGAGATTTTCCATCTCGATCTCACAAAAACCAATATTGTTGATGGGCAACTGACTGTCATAGTGCGTAATAAGGCCGTACCTTTGTTCTATTTGGAACACTGGCTACATAGAAACAAAACGACCTTTAAACATGGCGATAAAAAGCATGGTCATGTGGTTATCGTGCAATTAGGCATGATGCAAATTGGTTTTGTAGTGGATGCCTTAATAGGACAAGAAGAGGTCGTTATTAAACCTCTTGGCGCTATGTTACATGGCACACCTGGGATGGCTGGTGCGACAATTACATCGGATGGTGGTATTGCACTGATCTTAGATGTTCCTGGATTGCTAAAGCATTATGCGAAAAGTAAGAATTAGTTTCCAAGCTAAGGAATGGAATGGCCATTAAAGTATTAGTCGTTGATGACTCAAGTTTTTTCAGACGACGTGTTAGTGAAATAGTCAATCAAGATCCTGAACTGGAAGTTATTGCGACGGCCTCAAATGGGGCCGAAGCGGTGAAGTTGGCTGCTGAGCTTAATCCCCAAGTTATCACTATGGATATTGAGATGCCTGTCATGGATGGTATTACTGCTGTTCGTGAAATCATGGCTAAGTGTCCGACTCCGATCTTGATGTTTTCTTCTTTAACCCATGATGGCGCTAAAGCAACGTTAGACGCTTTAGATGCTGGTGCATTAGATTTTCTACCTAAACGTTTTGAAGATATTGCGACCAACAAAGATGACGCTATTTTATTGTTGCAACAAAGAGTTAAGGCATTGGGACGACGCAGAATGTTTCGTCCGATTGCACGTCCTGTGGTTGCGCCAACACCTAGTGTGCGTCCAACAGGTAGCGTTTTAGGTACAACGAGTATATCGGCTCATACGCCTGTCGCAGCTCCTGTTAGAACGTCAACGGCAACGACGATTCGTGCAAGTGGTAAGCAGTATAAATTATTGCTGATCGGTACATCTACTGGTGGTCCGGTTGCGCTGCAAAAAATACTCACGCAGTTTCCAGCAAACTATCCGCATCCTATTTTATTAATCCAGCATATGCCTGCTGCCTTTACCCCTGCATTTGCGAGTCGTTTAAATGGCTTATGTAAGATTGAAGTAAAAGAGGCCGCTAATGGCGATCTGCTTAAACCGGGTTGTGCATATTTAGCGCCAGGTGGTATGCAAATGATGGTTGAACGTACTGGAGCAAGTGGCCGATTAAAAGTTATCGCAGGCAGTGCTGATATGAATTATAAGCCCTGTGTGGATATCACCTTTGCTTCTGCTTCTAAAGCCTTTAGTGGTGATGTGCTTGCTGTTGTATTAACGGGCATGGGGGCGGATGGCAGAGAAGGCGCACGTATGTTGAAAGCTGTAGGCGCTACCATTTGGGCGCAAGATGAAGCCAGTTGTGTGGTTTATGGTATGCCACAAGCCGTTGCGAGTGCAGGGATTGCCACCCAGTCGATAGCCTTAGACAACATGGCCGAATGTATTTTAAAAGAGTCTGTTCGTGTCTAAAAACCAATATCCGATGAGCACAAATAGTGTGCTCATCATCTTGTTGATGGGCATAGCCATTTTGGTTCTTGGTGCCTTAAGCCTTGATTACAAGCGTAAGAATAGTTTGCTGCAGGCGGATATAAAACGTTTGGAATCGACTCAGGTGCTGTTAATGGTACCTGACGAACAGGCTGAGGCCATTGCAACTTGGTTAGCGTCTCATCCCGATCAGACTAAAGCAATGTTGCAATTAGCGGCTCCTGGTGAGCAGAAGGCTGTAGCGATTGGTCCTGAGCCGGTACAAAATAGCATTCCGCCTTTGCTGGGCGAACCAGATACTGAAATAGATACGGCGAAGGAAAAAACTAATCTGGAATCCTCTATTCCTAAACAGCTTCAAGCGCCAGAAAAAGAGGTTAAAGCTGTTTCTCAGACAATTGCCCCCCAAAATGCAGAGATGCTGCCCGTGGTGATATCTGAGAATGCCGATGGTGTCAAAGTGATTAGTTTGCCCAATGGCGGCATTCGAGTCACGACCAGAAAAGAGCAGTAATTTTTAGAATTTGTGAACTCACAATTTTCTAGTTCATTAGCATATTAACCAGTATAGGTAGGGGTCACTTCTTGAAAGTCTGGACCATAGCGAATCAAAAAGGTGGCGTAGGTAAAACCACGACGGTAGCGAGTTTAGCGGGAACATTAGCTAAGCGTGGCAAGCGTGTTCTTATGATAGATACCGATCCACATGCTTCGTTAGGTTATTACTTAGGTATTGATTCTGAAGAGGTTCCAGGCTCGTTGTTTGATGTTTTTCTTGCCCATAAAAACCTTTCTAAGGAACTCGTTTTATCCCATGTAGTGCCAACCTTAGTCGATGGTTTGGATTTATTGCCTGCAACTATGGCATTGGCTACCTTAGATAGAGCCTTAGGTCATCAAGAGGGAATGGGATTAGTACTACGTAATTTATTAGCACTGGTTGCTGATGATTATGATGTTGCTATCGTTGATTGCCCACCCGTACTCGGGGTATTAATGGTCAATGCGCTTGCGGCAAGTCAGCATATCATTATTCCTGTGCAGACGGAGTTTCTTGCCATTAAAGGGCTAGAGCGGATGATTAAAACGATGGAGTTAATGGGCCGATCTAAGAAGACGCGCTACAGTTACACAGTTGTGCCAACCATGTACGATAAACGCACCAAAGCATCACCTGCGGCTTTGCAAGTTCTTGGTGCCGAATACAGTGATACTTTGTGGAAAGACGTTATTCCAGTAGACACTAAGTTTAGAGATGCCAGTTTGGCACATTTACCAGCATCGCATTATGCGAGTGGTTGCCGCGGCGTTAAAGCCTATGAAAGATTATTAGATTTCTTATTAGTTGGGGAGTTTGGCCATGTCAAAATCGGTTGATGAAACTGTTTTTGATTTTTTCGCATTATTGCTACAGGAAGACGACAGTCCAAACCAGATTGTTTCCCCTCAAAGCATTGTAAAAGCAGACTCAAATCAAAATGTTGCCGTTAATCAAACGGAGGCAGCATTGCTCGATGCGGCAATTTTGGCTGAAAATGGTCGCACTGCCGCACCGCAGAATGTAGAGAAGGCCATAACGCCTATTGCGCAGTTGCAGCCAAAAGCGGCGCCAAGACAACATGAGTTTGTTGCTCCGGTAAGCCAAGTTGTAGCTCAAGTGAATAAGCAAACGTTAGAGAAATTATTAGCGCCAGTACTAAAGACTGCAAGGTTAGAACCGATACCACCTTCAGTAGAGATAGCGCCACCTATTGATGTTCAACCTGTTGTGGTGGAAGTACCAAAAGCTCAGCCTGTTGTTAATGAAACCGTTGCTGATGAAATCGTTGAGCCAGTGGTTGTGCCAGAAACACAAGTCGGCATTACGCCTCCTAGTGTGACAAAAGATTTGCAAGAAGTGCTCGATGATGAGTTTCAGGTACTATTCTTTAAAGTAGCAGGGCTGACATTGGCTGTGCCTTTGGTGAGTTTAGGCGGAATAGTAAAAGTTGAGCGGATAAACCACATCTTTGGTCGACCCGCATGGTTTCTTGGTGTACAGACGCATAGGGAGGAGCAATTGAACATTGTTGATACTTGTGCGTGGGTTATGCCAGAAAAATACACAGATAAACTGGCGCAATCAGTAAATTATCAATATCTTGTATTATTAGAAGGCAGTAACTGGGGATTGACTTGTGAGTCCTTGGTCAATGCGGTAAAAATTAATAAATCGCAAGTCAACTGGCGTAGTCAAGCGGGTAAACGCCCTTGGTTAGCGGGTGTAGTGAAAGAACAGATGTGTGGCATTTTGCACGTACAAGCCTTAGTTGAAATGCTTAATGCGGGTTTAGGTTGTCAGGACTCAATTGGTTGAGGTAAACATGAAAGATACAAGAAATGTAGCAGCAGTCGCTGCAAGTAAAGATGATGCAGTATTACAATGGGTTACCTTTAAGTTGGACCATGAAACTTACGGTATCAACGTAATGCAAGTGCAGGAAGTGCTGCGTTATACTGAAATAGCTCCTGTACCCGGTGCCCCCTATTATGTTCTAGGCATCATTAACTTGCGTGGTAATGTTGTCACTGTAATTGATACTCGCTCACGTTTTGGATTACAGTCTGCTGAAGTTGATGATTCAACCCGAATCGTTATCATCGAAGCTGAAAAGCAGGTCATTGGTATTTTAGTTGATAGTGTTGCAGAAGTAGTTTATTTGCGCCGCTCTGAAATTGACAATGCGCCTAATGTTGGAACGGAAGAGAGTGCTAAGTTTATTCAAGGCGTGAGCAATCGCGACAATGAATTACTTATCTTAGTTGATCTCGACAAATTATTGTCCGACGAAGAATGGGCCGAGTTGACTCAGATCTAATCAATGAGTGTGATAAGGCTGAATGATTAGAATTCATTCAGCCATTTTGTTTATTTGCGAATAAATCGATGATGTTGAGTATTTACGATTTATGGGTAGACGAAGTCTTTTTATAATAGCTTGAACAATGGCCAATTATATTGGTGACGTTAAGTGAGCACTTTGGAATAGATAACTCAATTGTAAGCCAGCTCCAAATCTATGGCTTTGAGTGAGTATAAGGATTTTTGATGGGCGATGAATTTTTGATCGCAGCGTTAGTCTATGTCATCGCATGCTTAGGGTTAGTACTCTTTTTACAAAAGCAATTGAGTAAATTAAGAAGCAAAGTTGAGGCATTAACTGTGTTAGTTAAAGAGGGCGATCGGCAGCGAGAGTCTTTTAAACGCGAATTGCAAGAATTACGCAGTGGCACAATCGGTGTAGGCCGTCGTGTTATTGAATTAGAGAAACGCATATTGCAACAGTCTGAACGGATTGAAGAGACGACTCAACAGGATCCACAGGCAAAACTTTATACTCGAGCCATGAAGATGGTCGCGCTTGGTGCTGGCGTTGACGAGTTGATTAAGGAATGCGAATTACCTAAAGCTGAAGCCGAGCTGTTGATCCGTCTGCATCGTAAGTAATCGTTAGCCAATTGAACACTAAAAGCTAATTTTTCTGAATTAGCTTTTTATTTTATGCTTTTTCGACAATTTTTTTATGCATATTATTCCATTGCTCAGGAAATTTACCGTCGAGCATATACACAAATGCAATCAGTTCGGCGATAAGCAGGTAAAGCTCTTTGGGAATTTCCTCTCCTAACTCTAGCAATTGCAAAAAATGGCTCAGATGGGGATCTTGATGAATATAAACGCCGTTAGCCTTAGCTAAGGCAATAATTTCTTCTGCGATAAGCCCTTCACCAGTCGCGACTATTTTAGGAGCGTTACGGCCATCGTAGCTCAGTGCGACAGCTTGTTTAGGTTCACTCTCTTCGCTCATATCGTTATTTCCAATGTTTTGTATAATGAACTCAATATTAGTGTTGGAAAATTGTTACTCATTAAGCTTTTGTCTTTACGAGGAAATGATCACCAGGTAATAAGGTTGCTGGTACTTGCGCTATTTGAGTTGATAGTTCACCAGGCGTAAAACCCAGTTGTGATAGTTTTTGGCTTAAGGGCGTTAAAAAGTTATTAACCTTATTAAGTAGTATCTGACTATTGCCTTTAAACTGGATATCTAATTGTTGATTGTGGTTTTGGGCTGAAATCAGCAGAGGTCCTTGTGCTAGATTAAACTTCAGTTGTAAACGCCATCCCATTTTTTTATCTGGGTCATCAGGATCGGCTTCTTGCTCAAATTTCCCTTCCAGTTGCTCCTGTCGTTGGTTAATGCCATAGGGCAGGGCGAAGAACCACACTAAATTGCCTGCGCTCTCATTACTTGCCTGTTGGTATAAATGCAGGTTAGAGGCTAATAGTCCCATGCTATCAAGGCCTCCTGCTTTGCTCAGTTGCCCAAGAAGTTTAGTGGAGAAGCCCACTTTAGCTTGTAACTGTTCAAGGTAGTCGGCAAGCTTTTTGCTCACGGAATTCGAATTGTTATTGGCTTTAAAGCCAAGTAGCAGCTGAAAAAGTGAGGTTATTGCACTCCCATTCATGAGCATTGAGGCTTGATTTGATTGAGGCGTAGCAAGATTTAGACTCGCTAGACCGAGAATATTGGCTTTGAGTTCATCGATATCATTTAATTGGCTCAGTGGTGGCAGCCCTAAATGCGGTAGGTGTTTCAATAACTCAGATGCTAAATTCGAGCTGCTATTAGAACGAGATAACTCAATAGGAAGTGCCCCCGCTTTATTGAACGCTTTTTGTAAGACATCAGCCACTTTTATCGAAGTGTCAGTCTTAGCATCATTGTCTTGTTGTTCACTCTTTTGGCTACTGGATCCTAAAATATTATTAAGTTTGTTTATGTCTGTAGGACTCACACTTAGGATTTCTTGTGATGTTTTTGAGCTTTGAGACAACCCGTTTTTGCTATTTACGTTTTCACCCATTTGTGATGCTGGTGATTGACCCACAAGCCGATTTTCAAGGGCTGAGTTTTGAGTGCTGATCTGACCTAAGTCTTTAGTTGTTGGCGTTATGACTTGCGCGTTAGAGATATTCTGTGAGCCAGTCGCAGTAAGCGCTGATGGAATATCTAATTTACTTTGAAGCTGCATTATATCGACTTTGGCCGTGACCATTTGTTTTGTGGGCTCAGGCAGAAAGTTGATATTTTCGAGTTTTTTTAGAAAGGAGGCAATGATCTGGGCTGGTTCAATTTTCGCGATCACAAGATCAGAAGATGGTTTATTTGTGGGAACCTGAGTTTCATTTACTGGCGCTCCAATTATGATTTCGAGTTTGCTCTGTATTGGGGTGAGTAATAAAATAGGGCGCCCTTGTTGAAAGGCTATTTTCGCGATGAATTCACCTTGATTCAGCTGGGGTCCAGGATCTTGTGCTACAACGGTACCATTAGCAAATTGAAGCTCTTTGTTAACTATAGTGACGTTGGGTAATGGATAGCCCTGTGTGCGAGCCGCGAGCGTTGAAAGCTGCGTCTGAGATATGCCATTTTGTTGCGCCAGATTGATCACTGCCTCAGGAATTTTCAGTACGAGAGGTGTCGCTAACGCAAGCAGTTGGCTAGTGGAGTTTTGCACTATCGTAGTTGGAATTGGGCTGTTCTGCGCATTGGGCGTGACTAAAAAGCTATTAGCAGTCAACAATATTTGCCGCTGTTGAGCATTAACTAGCTTTAAATTATATTCTGTACCGTTTAGAATAATACTATCTCCTTCAGGTGATGTTTGCACCTGAGCTGGAATGGGGCGTGGAGTAGCATTGAGGGCATCAGTGTTAGCCATCGCAGTGTGTAACTGCGAATTTTGACTGCTGACAAGTGGAATCGACTCCATTTAATGACCTTATATAGTTTATCCTGCGATACATTCGTTTAGTAAAATTAACAATTGACCAATTTTTTTTGCCAAGTATGCTTATGCGCCTTGTGACAAAGGAACTGTCATACTGGATAGTATGCCACTAAGACGAATTATCTTTATATCGTCATTTTTGTATTGTCACTTTAGCGAAAATTTGATGTCTAAACTGTACATTTATATTAAGAGAGCGATATGAAGTTAAAATGGATGGGATTATCTTTGGGGTTAATGCTGTTGCCTAAAGTGCAATCGGCTGAAGTATCCCTATCAGATACCATTCAGCAGGAAACACCTGCTAAGGTACAAATTACCTATGATGATCCCCGCGACCCGTTCGAAGGCTTTAACCGAGCTATGTGGGACTTCAACTATCTCTACCTAGATAGATATTTATATCGTCCTGTAGCCCATGGTTATAACGATTATATTCCGACGCCTGCTAAAACAGGTATCAATAACTTTGTACAGAATTTAGAGGAACCTAGCAGCTTAGTAAACAATGTGCTGCAGGGTAAGTGGGGCTGGGCAGCTAATGCCGGTGGACGCTTTACAATCAATTCTACTGTCGGCTTATTAGGTGTCATTGATGTTGCTGACATGATGGGTATGAGCCGCAAGCAAGATGAGTTTAATGAAGTGCTGGGTTATTATGGGGTGCCTAATGGACCTTACTTCATGGCGCCATTTGCGGGTCCTTATGTTGTGCGAGAACTCGCGTCTGATTGGGTTGATGGTCTATACTTTCCATTGTCTGAGTTAACAATGTGGCAATCCATTGTTAAATGGGGACTTAAAAACCTTCATTCTAGAGCATCAGCAATCGATCAAGAGCGACTTGTTGATAATGCACTCGATCCCTATGCCTTTGTCAAAGATGCATATTTACAGCACATGGACTATAAAGTCTATGATGGTAATGTCCCTCAAAAGCAAGATGATGATGAGTTGCTCGATCAGTATATGCAGGAGCTTGAGTAACCCTATTGGCCGTACTTGACAGCATTTGTCTTTAGTCATCAAATGCTAGCCTTGTTAAATTTTGTTATTGGCATATTCACTTGAGTAATGGCTATGCGATGAACTTTATTCGGGAACCTTTATGGCGTTAAATGGTGTTGCGGTTCTTTTAGTTGAAGATGACCCCGTGTTTAGGCAGATTGTTGCAAGCTTTCTCTATAGCAGAGGTGCGCAAGTCACACAAGCCTGTGATGGTGAACAAGGATTGTCAGTTTTTAAATCGCAGCGCTTCGATATTGTTCTTGCAGACTTGAGTATGCCTAAGCTCGGTGGGCTCGATATGCTTAAGGAAATGACAAGGTTAGCACCTTTAGTGCCTTCTATCGTGATCTCGGGTAATAATGTCATGGCTGACGTCGTAGAAGCCTTACGCATTGGCGCAAGTGATTATCTCGTTAAGCCAGTATCTGATTTATTTATTATTGAACAAGCCATTAAACAAAGCCTTCATAGTTCCTACATTGATGATACTCAAGCCGCAGATTTTGACGCGCTATCCCACCAAGAATTAAGTGATAATCTAGCATTGCTTGAGCAAAGTGTTGCTGCAGCAAAACAAGTTCAGCAACAACTCTTTCCCGCTTCAAATATTAGTTATCCGGCAGCCAAGGTTGACTATAGCCTTTATAAAAATAGCGATATAAGCAGTTATTTCATTGATTCAACTATGGTTGGTAGTGATCACCTGATTATGTACATGGCCCATTTGTATCCAGAGGATAATCGAGCCGCGTTTGCTTGCGTTCTGCTGAGAAGTTTTGTTAATCAAAAGCTTAAAGATTTTAGGAATGGTCAGAGTCAAAGCATTATTGAACCCTTTAACATGATGAGCTATTTGAACGAGCGTTTAGTGAAATCTGGTCTCGATATCAAAGCCGATATGATTTATGTTGCCATTGAGCTAACTAAGTACCGTGCTGCTATTGCACAGGCGGGTATGGGGTTGCGTTGTTATCTGCGTAATGACGAGGGATTAAGCCCGTTAGCACTGTCTGAGAGTCTTCAGCTTGGCGTGTTAGACTGGGGTAAACCGAGCATTCAGTTCCGCAGTATTTTACCGCAAGAACAGTTATGTATTGCGACAAGTGAGCCTGAGCATAAACAAGCTTTACTTGATAACAAGTTTAAGGGCTTAGTCTATGATGCAACGCTACCTGCTGGTGGTTTTCTACAGTTAAGCCTTTAGTTTTTTGACGCTTTGGCGAAATTGAGTATGTAACCGAATAGCTGACTTAACAAAAACGCCTTACTCTTGCGAGTAAGGCGTTTTGTTTTAACAGTCAAAAACAGTCGAACAGGATAATTAACGTTTTATCGCTTCATGTTCAGCCGTCACTGCAATTTCACTTTCTAAGGCTTCAGCCTCAGTGTGATGCTTGGTTTCTGCGCCATGCATCCAATCGACTAATTTGTCAGCCATAAAATACAGGATCACGCCAGACAGAGCCGCTGTAATCGCGATACCAGCAAAAATTGACATAGCATTAGCAAGTTGTTCCTCTTTGCCACCACCGTGACCAATCAAAGAGCCTACGACCCCTGCAACCTTGTTCGCCATCGCAATAAACAGGAACCAAGCGCCCATCATCAAAGAGGCAATACGCAGTGGAGCAAGCTTAGTCACCATAGACAAGCCAATAGGTGACAAACATAATTCACCCATAGTATGGAAGAAATAAGCACCCACTAACCACCACATGCTTGATTTCGCAGTAGGATCGCTACCCATCTCAACCACAGCGCCAATCATGAACAAGAAGCCAATCGCCAATAAGAACAAACCTAAGGCAAATTTCACTGGCGAATTAGGTTCATTTTTACCTAAACGGATCCAGATAGAAGCAATTACAGGGGCAAATAACACAATAAAAATAGCGTTTAGCGATTGGAAATAAGTCGTGGGCACTTCCCAAGTACCTATGTAACGGTCAGTAAACTCATTGGTAAATAAGTTCATTAACCCGCCCGCTTGTTCAAAGCCCGCCCAGAAAATAATAGTGAACAAACCCAGCACCATAATTACCTTGAGACGATCACGCTCAATTTTAGTAAGTGGTTCTTTACGGGTATTGCCTAGCTTAGCCTGGCGTTCACGTTCTAGCTTGGCCGCTGGCACGGTACCAATGTTACCTAACAGTTTTTGAGCAAATAAAAATTGAATCACCAGCGACAGCAGCATACCAATACCAGCACAGAAGAAACCTGCCTGCCAGTTATTAACAAAAACCTCTTGGCCATTAACCATTTCAGTGTGGCCAAAGCTAGTATAAGCCCAAGCAACAATAAAGCCGGATAATGCCGCACCTAAATTGATTCCCATATAGAAAATAGTAAATGCACCATCGCGACGGTGATCACCTTCCTCGTAGAGATCGCCCACCATAGTGGAAATGTTCGGCTTAAACAAACCATTACCCAGAATAAGGGTACCTAAACCGATATAAAAAATGGTCGTTTCAATACCAGGAAACCAAGCATGAGGCGCAGCTAGCATAAATTGGCCAGCCGCCATTAACGCACCACCAAAATAAATGGCTTTGCGCTGACCCAGAAAATTATCAGCTAACCAACCACCAATCAGCGGCGTTAAATACACTAACGCAGTAAAAGTACCATACAAGGATAAAGCATCAGCTTGGCTAAATCCTAAGCCGCCACCGCCTTGTTTACCCACCTGATCAACTAAATACAGCACCAAAATGGCACGCATTGCATAATAACTAAATCGTTCCCAAAGTTCTGTTGTAAACAGCAAGAACAATCCCTTGGGATGCCCAAGCATCGTTCCTTGTGGTTTTGCTACGCTCATGAAGTCTTCCACCTTAAGCTCGTGATTGCCTGTGGGCCCCTGAAACAGGATGATGTCACCACAGAAAAATGGTTGTTGCTCGTCCCAATATCGCCTGCAAGTTTAATCAACCATTAATTCGCGCTTATAGCATTCATTAATTGTTGAATAACCGCTAGTTACGTATGGGTTATTGTTACGTTCTTATAATAAAAGTAATGTGTTTAGCAGTAAAATGGGTATTTTCGCTAAAATCCCACCTTATATACCCCTTAAAAGCAACCAAAGTCAATTTTGGTAAGCTAAGTGGTGACATTATCAGCAGTATAGTGTTGTGATTTTAATTATGAATTAGTTAATGTGAGTGTCATTGTATGCATACCGAGCGAGAGACTGGAATAGTCGAAAAATTACTTCCACCGACTTGAGCATCTTTGCTATGATTGCGACCCGTGAATGGACGTCACTTATTTATAGGGTAGTGAGATTAGCTTATGAAGGCATGGTACCTTTTGTATTGTAAACCTCGTAGTGAAGCGAGAGCACAACAGAACTTAGCACTTCAAAATTTAGAGACGTATTTGCCTATGGTCTCTGAAGAGAAATCTCAGCGCGGGCGCAAACAAGTCTGTCGTGTACCACTCTTTCCTAATTATTTATTCATCAATTTTGACCCAAGTCAGACAAGTGTCAGGCAGGTCCATTCTACTCGTGGTGTGAATCGAATCGTCAATTGTCAAGAGAAAATGACGCCCATTGACGACAGAATTATTCATGCCATTCGCATGAAAGAACTAACGCCTTCCCAAACAGTATTAGCCGAAGCATTAGAGCTGAAAATGGGGGAAAAAATTCGTTTTACAGATGGCCCCTTTGTTGATCTCGAAGGCATTTTTCAAGAAAAATGCCCAAACAAACGTTGCCATGTTCTTTTTAACATTATGGGGCAGATAAAGACGGTTACTGTGCCACAGCAAAGTGTGGAACGAATTTGTGTTTAAGTGCACAAGTACAAACCTGTTTGTAGGAGTAATGCTGAGTATTCTGTAAGATATTAGCCATTCTCGAAGTTAGTAAAATATTTACCAAAGTGACAGGGTGTTTAATATTTACTTAAAAAATCAATTGGTTGGTTTTTAAGGTTTGATATTATATTTTTTTAAATGCAACCTGTTAAGGTATGATCGTTAAAAACGGCTGTTTGAACACTAAGTGTTCTATGGGTAGCGAATCTTTGAAGTAAGATTCGGTAATCATAAAGTTAGAATATAAGCTTTTATCTTAAGTGTTTGCATCCTATGGTTAAGGTGTTTTACTAACGTAACTAGATTTAGTTACGTTCTGTAACTGAATGAGTGTAGAGCTTAACTATTCTTGTAAAACTGTTTTATGTTAATGAAAAATATGAATTTTCGCATCGCGAAGGGCAATATAGAAGCCGCAATCTATGGGCGGTAGCGTGTCTGAAAGACATCGAATGAATAGTTTCATTCGTTAAGCGGACGCCGAAGGCCTCGGGCCGCCACGCGGATCGGTAGCGTGTCTGAAAGCAAAGAAAGGACGGCCTTCGGTCTGCTAGAACGCCACTGCGTGGCTCTAGGTCGCTTAGCGCTAGACTCTAGCTATCGCGCAGCGATGCTCTGCTTTTTCTAGCAGGGCGTAGCGCGCTCTAGCCGCGTAGCGTCCTAGGCTCTAGAAGGAGCTAGCGACGCTCTGTTTTTTCTAGCAACTCTGCTTTTTATCATTTTAAATCCAATCGGAGATATCTGGTGTTACAACAAATCAAAAAATTCATCATAGTAGGCCTTGGCGCCACAATATTGATGGGCGCTCAGGTTCATGCCGTTACGCCATCTCCACAAATGATTGAGCAGTTCAAGCAATTACCGAAATCTGAACAGGCAAGGCTTGCTAAGCAATACGGTATTGATCCTAATATGCTTTCAGGCTCTCAGGCCCAAACTCAGGTTACAAATCCTGAAGTCGTAGGGGAAAGAGACACCAATCTTCGTGTTTCTGATGCCGATAAAAAAGCGGCTAAAGCGGAGTTAGATTTTTCTGAAGATCCCAGCAAAATAAAATTGCGTCGTTTCGGTTATGAGATGTTTGCTGGTGAACCAAGCACATTTGCACCTGTGTCAGACGTCCCTGTTCCAGGAGAGTATCTCGTCGGTCCAGGCGATAACATTAAAGTTCAGCTTTATGGTAAAGAAAATAAAGAGTATGACCTCGTCATTAACCGTGAGGGGGTTATCCAGTTCCCTGAGCTAGGTCCAATACCAGTCATGGGGCTTAGTTTCTCTGAGCTCAGAGACTCTTTATCCCAGCGTATTAGTGAGCAAATGATAGGTATTGAGTCCAACATCACTATGGGTGAGTTGCGCTCGATACGCATTTTTGTGGCAGGTGATGCCTATAAACCTGGTTCGTATACGGTTTCAAGTTTATCAACTATCACTCAGGCTCTGTTTGTCGCTGGTGGTGTTAACGAGATCGGTTCATTACGTAATGTACAGCTGAAACGTAATGGCAAACTAGTTGGTACTTTAGATCTTTATGACTTGCTAATGCGAGGTGATGCGTCGGGGGATTTAAGACTCCATTCTGGTGATGTGGTGTTTATTCCTTCTATCGGCGGTCTTGTAAGCGTAACAGGCGAAGTGAGACGTCCTGCCATTTATGAGTTAAAGCACAATGAGAGCATGGCTGACGTTATCGCAATGGCTGCTGGGTTAAATACCGGGGCATATCCTAAAAGCAGTTCAATAGAGCGTTATAATAGTAAATCTCTGAAAACCATAGTTAACGTAGACTTAACCTCTGAGCAAGGTCGAAATACACCAGCCAAAGCCGGTGACATTGTTCGTGTAAAAAGTGCGTCGGAGCAATACGAAAGTGCCATCACTATAGCCGGGGCGGTTGTTCGTCCGGGTAAATATCAATGGTTTGCTGGTCAAAAAGTGAGTGACGTATTACCTTCTCTGTGGGGAGACTTAGCGGCTTCTGCTGATCTCGATTACGCAATAGTGATCCGTGAAGTGAATCAATACGGTGATATTGAAGTGCATCAATTCTCACCAGGGAAAGCAATTAGTGCTAAAGAAAGTGGCCAAGATCTTAGCTTAAATGCGCGTGATAAAATCATCCTGTTTAATTTTTCAGATGATATACAGAATCGCTATGAGTTAAATAAATTAGTAAAAGAACGTGTTGAAAAAGTCACTTCTTTAAATACAAGTAATCTTTTAGGTTCAGATTTATTTAAAGCGGGCTTTGTGCAACTCGATAAAACTAAGTTATCGCAACGTACCGATCTTGCTGGTGTAGTACTAACAGATAAGAAAGAGTCTGAAGAAGCTGAGGTTGTTAAAGGCGTTGTCAATAAAATGCTGGCTAATTTGTTTGACGATACAGAACTACTTAAACTCAGTAATCAGATGGGCCGTCAAGAGTTACTTTACCCAGTAATGGTTAAATTAAATAGCCAAGGGCGAGCAGGCTCGGGTATTCAAATTGTTGCTATTGATGGACAGGTAAGAGAGCCCGGAGTATATCCACTGACTGTGGGTGCTCGGGTGAATGATTTAGTGATCGCTGCGGGTGGTTTAAAAGAAGGTGCTTATACCGCTAGAGCTGAATTAACCACTACCTTAACCGATATCAATGGCTCGAGAATTAAGCATAATAATCTTGATTTAACACAAGCTTTGCAAGGAATTGAAACTGCTAATATTCGTTTAACTGGGCGTGACATGCTAACAGTGATGACGACTCCTGATTGGCAAGAATCTAAAGTTGTTGAAATCAGAGGCGAAGTAAAATTCCCTGGGCGCTACAATATCCGCCGCGGTGAAACACTAAATGATTTAATCGCTCGTGTGGGTGGATTTACTGAATATGCTTATTTGCCATCAGCCGTATTTGTGCGCGAGTCTGTTCGTAAGCAAGAGCAAATTGAGATTAAAAAGTTAGCCGATCAATTGCGTCGAGATATAGCCACACGAGGTGTATCGCAGGATGGCACTATGGTCAATTATGCTGATGCGCAATTGATGTTGGCCGATTTAGAAAATATAAAAGCGGTAGGACGTCTTGTTGTTGATTTAGCGGCAATTTCATTAGGAATTGAACAAGCGAATATACAGCTTGAAGACGCCGATATCCTCTATGTTCCATCGACTAAGCAAACCATTGCTGTGATGGGAGAGGTTCAGCACCCAGCAACTCACAGATTTAAAGATGGCTTAACTTTAGACCAATATTTAGCTATGTCTGGTGGTGCGCGTAAACGCGCTGATGAAGACCGCACTTACGTTATCCAAGCAAATGGTTCAGTACTCATGCCTGGTCGTTCGAGTTGGTTTAGTAGTGAAGACCAGTTACAACCGGGTGATACCATTATTGTGCCATTAGATACGGAATATAAAGATAACCTAAGTCTCTGGACACAGATCACGGGTATTATCTATAACACTGCCGTAGCTGTATCAGTTATCGCAGGGCTTTAAAACGAAGATGCTAGGACGCTTGCAAGCTCGCTCTAGGACCTAGAATCTAGAACGGCCTTCGGCCTCTAGGACCTTCTCTAATTAAGGAACATCATGCGATTCGAACAATTGGATGTTTGGAAACGCGCTTGTCGCCTTTCATGTGATGTTTATAAGGAACTTAAAAATTGCCGAGATTATGGGCTCAGAGATCAAATGACCAGAGCGGCAGTTTCTATTCCCTCAAACATTGCAGAGGGGAAGAACGTGAATCAACCGCTGAATCTGCAAGGTTTCTTTATTTTGCAAAAGGCTCATCAGGCGAACTGATAACGCAAATATATATTGCGATAGAAATTGGTGTGATAGACAAGCAAAACGGAATGACTCTTATCAAAGAGGCTAAAGAAATTTCAGCAATGATTGCTTCTTTGATAAAAATACGAAAAGGCAGTGTCCGAGAAGAGTCCACAGATTATAAAAGTACATAGAATCTAGGACGCTCGCAAGCTCGCTCTAGGCCCTAGAATCTAGGACCTTCTTTAAATATCTTTAAGCTTTCCTAGGGTCTAGCACCTAGGATCTAGGACCTATAACCTAAAAAAATGAACACACAAATTACTCAAAATCCAAACACATATAAAACAGACGCGCAATTCCCTCAAACCACAAGCGATGACGAAATTGATCTTCGTGAATTATTCTCTGTCATCTGGCAAGGCAAATGGTTAATTATTGCCATTACAGCTGTATTCGCAATTGGTGCAGTTATTTTTGCTATAAAACAACCCAATATCTATAAATCCGAAGCTTTATTAGCTCCCGCATCTGAAGAGCAAGGCGGTGGTTTAAGTGCATTAGCATCGCAGTTTGGTGGCTTAGCAAGCTTAGCTGGGGTAAATTTAGGTGCTAAGGGCGGTACGGATAAAACAGAGCTCGCCATCGAGGTATTGAAATCCCGCCAATTTACCAGTGATTTTATTCAAAGACACAATATCCTCGTCGATTTAATGGCCGTCGAAAAATGGGATAGGGATGCTGATAAATTAATTTATGATCCTGAACTTTACAACGAACAAACCAGTACTTGGGTACGTGAAGTCAAAGCGCCATTTAAACCAGAGCCTTCAATGCAGGAGGCTTATAAAGTTTTTAGCAAAATGATTGCTGTTAATAAAGTGAAAGAAACTGGAATGGTCACTATTTCAGTTGAGCATTTATCACCTGCTGTTGCGCAACAGTGGGTTGCTTGGTTAATCCAAGATATTAACAAAGTGATGAAAGATCGCGATGTGGCTGAGGCGAATCGCAGCAGTGAGTTTTTAAATAAACAAATTGCTTTAACTAATGTGGCAGATATTCGAACCATTTTGTATAAGTTAGTAGAAGAACAAGCTAAAACCATCATGTTTGCCGAAGTGCGTGATGAGTATGTCTTTAAAACTATCGATCCTGCATTAATTCCTGAAGAAAAGGCCAAACCGAAACGCGCATTAATTTGCGTATTAGGTACATTGCTTGGCGGTATGTTAGGGGTAATGCTGGTGCTGGTAAGGCATTTTGTAAAAAAAGTTAACTAGAGCAGGGGCATATAAGGTGCTGTACTAGAATACCTCCCTCGTAACTCACGGTTTAGAGAACAGGCGTAGACATAGATAATCGTCTGTATGCAAAGTATTCCGTCAGCCCTGAGTTCTGTATTTTTAGAATTAGGGATAGCGAAGAATCTTCTGCAATGAAAAAGTGTCTCAGACTGCTTTAACAAGTCGAGATTAGTATGTGTAATTATTTAATTTCATTATTGTGAAATTGCTCAAATTAGGCTTGTAGTAATGATTAAGAAGAAAGTGCTTACAGTATTTGGCACCCGCCCAGAGGCAATTAAAATGGCACCTTTAGTACATGCATTAGCTGCTGATTGTCGTTTTGATGCTAGAGTCTGTGTTACAGCACAACACCGTGAAATGCTTGATCAAGTATTATCATTATTTGAAATTATTCCTGATTATGATTTGAATATGATGAAGGCCGGCCAGACTCTGAATGAGGTTACCGCTCGTATTTTACTTGAGCTGAAACCAATACTTCTAGAGTTTCAACCAGATGTAGTTTTGGTTCATGGTGATACTGCTACCACATTTGCAGCTAGCCTTGCTGCATATTATGAACAAATTGCAGTTGGGCATGTTGAAGCAGGTTTGCGTACAGGGAATATTTATTCACCTTGGCCTGAAGAGGCGAACCGTAAACTTACTGGTACATTAGCTAATTATCATTTCGCACCAACGGAAACCTCTAAATTAAATTTACTACAAGAGAACTTTTCTGCTGAGAGTATCTTCGTTACAGGCAATACTGTGATAGATGCCCTTCTGATGGTGAAGGAAATGATTGATCAAGATTCGGGTCTAAAAGCGACCCTAGCGGCTCAATTTCCATACCTAGATGAAAGTAAGAAACTTATATTAGTAACTGGTCATCGCCGTGAAAGTTTTGGGGATGGTTTTGAACGTATTTGCCAAGCACTTGTACAAACGGCACACCAACATCCAGATGTACAAATTCTTTATCCTATGCACTTGAACCCCAATGTACGTGAGCCAGTTAATCGGATTTTGAAAAATGTTGAGAATGTATTACTAATTGAACCACAGCAATATCTCTCATTTATATATTTAATGAATCGAGCAAACATTATTTTAACTGATTCTGGCGGTATTCAAGAAGAAGCACCATCGTTAGGCAAGCCTGTATTAGTAATGCGTGATACCACTGAGCGTCCAGAAGCCGTGTTAGCCGGTACGGTTATGTTAGTCGGTACAAACGTAAATGCGATCGTTAGTAATTTGAATGCATTACTAACCGATGAACAAGCTTACCAAACAATGAGTATTGCTCATAACCCTTATGGTGACGGTCTTGCTTGCGAAAAAATTCTAAATATTCTTTCTGAAGTCTAGAGCTTTTATCATGCAATAAAGAGTTATTTTACTTATGTGCAGTACTTATAATGTTCGATAAATTAATTTTAAAAAATATTGGCTCTTTGTTTGGTATTCAAATAGCAGGCTATGTTATTCCTCTAATTACGTTACCATATTTAGTAAGGGTGTTGGGTGTAGAAGGCTATGGTTATTTAGGTTTTTCACTGGCGATTACACAATACTTTATCCTTATAGTTAATTATGGTTTTGACTTATCTGCTACAAGTAATATAGCTAAGGTGAGTAAAGATAAGGGTAGAATAAGCGAGATTTTTTGGAATGTATTATTAATCCGATTGTTTGCATCATTTATTGGGCTAATATTGCTGATTATTGCTATTTATTCATTTTCGAACCTTTATGAAATCTTTCCGATTCTATTGTCTTGCTATATTATGGTGTTGGGAACGGCTATGTTTCCGCAATGGTTATTTCAAGGGAAAGAAAGATTAGGTCTTGTTTCTACGGTACGAGTAGCTCTTCAGTTTTGTACAATTCCATTGATATTTATATTTGTGACAGGAAAAGAGAATATATGGCAGGCTGCATTAATTGGTAGCATGCCTACGCTAGGAATAGCAATAATTTCAGCTTTAATAATTTTCCGTAGAGGTTGGATTGTCTGGATTCGACCAACATCACGAGCAATAAAAAATGAACTTATAGCGGGATGGCATATTTTTATCTCGACGGCAGCAATCAACCTTTACACAACTAGTGTTACCGTTGTTCTCGGGGTAATAGCTGGTCCGGTAAGTGTTGGTTATTTTACTGCCGCGGATAGATTGATGAAAGCAATTCTGGGACTGTACGGACCGTTATCTAATGCATTCTATCCTAGAATTAACTCAGCTGTTATGGAAAGTACATCAAAAGCATTGATATTAATTAAAAAATTAGCTACGTGTATATTTAGTATCGCTATAATTTCATCATTTTGTTTATATTTTTTATCAGATTATATTACATTGATGCTATTTGGTAGAGGGTTCTCGGTGACAGCTGATTTATTGAAAATTCTTTGTATTCTTCCTATTGTGATAGGGCTAAGTAATATATTGGGTGTTCAAGTGCTTATTCCATTTGGCTATAAAAAAGAGTTTTCTAAAATTCTTATGTTTAGCGGTGTCATTAGCATTTTAATACTTATCCCCCTTAGTTTTTTATATGAGGAGTATGGCGCTGCTGTTTCTGTATTAATAACAGAAGTTATAGTTACAACTCTTATGTGGTTAACCGTAAACAAAAAAAGAATTTTTAAGAAGAATTAATATGAAATACGACTATTTGATTGTAGGCTCTGGTATTTTTGGGGCTGTTTGTGCATTTGAGCTTAGAAAACTCGGTAAAAAAGTATTGGTCATTGAAAAGCGTAATCATATTGGAGGTAACGCTTACACTCGTGATGATAAGGGGATTCAAATACATCAATATGGTGCTCATATTTTTCATACTAATGATAAAAAAATATGGGATTATGTTAATGAATTGGTGCAATTTAACCGTTTTACTAATTCCCCTTTAGCTATGTATAAGGGGAAATTGTTTAATTTACCGTTTAATATGAATACTTTCCACCAGTTATGGGGTGTTACTACTCCTGCTGCAGCGCAAGCTAAGATTATTGAGCAGCGTAGTGAAATGGAAGGAAAAGAACCACAAAACTTAGAAGAGCAGGCTATATCACTGGTTGGGCGTGATATGTACGAGACCTTAATCAAAGGCTATACCGAGAAACAATGGGGGCGTAGTGCTAAAGAATTACCTGCCTTTATTATTAAACGTTTGCCAGTTCGTTTTACCTATGACAATAATTACTTCACAGACAATTACCAAGGAATTCCTATTGGCGGTTATACTAAGCTATTTGAAAAGCTACTTAATGGTATCGAGGTGCGTTTAAATTGTGATTATCTGGCAAATAAGCATGAGTTTGATTCTATGGCAGATAAAGTAATATATACAGGGCCTATTGATGCTTATTTTAATTATGAATTTGGCCCTCTAGAATATAGATCTCTAACGTTTAAGCATGAGGTGCTACAGCAAGAGAACTTTCAAGGCAATGCAGTAATTAATTACACAGAGTGTGATATTCCATATACTCGTATCATTGAGCATAAACACTTTGATCCTGTCGATACTCCTCATACAGTCGTCACTAAAGAGTACCCTCATGACTGGAAAGTAGGTGATGAGCCTTATTATCCTGTAAATGATGATAGGAATATGGCTTTGTTTAAAAAATATCGTGAACTTACTAAAAAAGAATCGGGTGTTATATTTGGTGGACGTTTAGCTGAATATAAATATTATGATATGCATCAAGTTGTACGCTCTGCTTTAAATCTTATCAATGGAGAATGCTAGATGAAAATAGTGCAATTATCTAGTGGTTATAAAATTTCATATAACGGAGGAATAACGAATTATGTTAGAGCATTATCAAATGAGCTTGTGGCTAAGGGGCATGAAGTTTACGTTATTGATTCCTTTAAAGGTGATGGTGGTGCTGAAAATACTGATTTCCTTTTTAGTTTAATTAGCCTAAATAGTAATATATTAAGACCTTTTCATTTGAATTCTGTTATATATAACGATGACGTAATAAAACTTCGGAAAATATTTGAAGATATCAAACCGGATATAATTCATATACACATGATGATTGATTTACCTGCTGATGTGATAGAAACAGCAAAAGAATTTTCTAAAGTCATTATTAGTTTACATGATTATTCATACATTTGTAAGCGAATAACCATGATTGATAGCGAAGGTCTTTTATGTAAGACTTCATCATTTGGGGAAAACTGTAATTCATGTATTTCTGCTCTGGAAACCAATAGATATACAAAATATATTACTGATAAATTAGGAAGCGGCTCAAAATTGCGCACTGTGTTTCCGAGTAAAAATAATGAAAGTCATTATCAATTTATGAGAAAAGCTCTCTCTACTGTAGATATGCTAATAGCTGTTTCTAGTAGAGTGAAGGAAATATATATAAATGAAGGGTTTAATAATAAAAAATTTATTGTGAATCACATTGGTAATATAACTGCGGAAAATCCAAGAAATATAAGTTATGTGAAAAAAGAGTTGATTACTATATGTTTTATTGGCAATTTTAGTAAATATAAAGGAGCTGAATTAGTTTTGGAACTAGCTAGCAAGCTAGACCCCAAAAAGTTTAAGATAGAATTATACGGTCTGATAGATAATTATTACTTAGAGTTGATTCGTGATTACAGCAATTTAACTTATAATGGGAAATATAAACAAGAACAATTAGCTAATATTTTGCTTAATATTGACCTTGGATTAGTTCTTCCTATATGGGAGGATAATGCACCTCAAGTAGTATTTGAATTATTAAATAATGGAATACCTGTAATTGGAACAAGAATGGGAGGTATCCCAGATTTTATTCAACACGGGGTTAATGGTCTATTGATAGATAGGGATAAAAGCAACTTTCCAGCGTTAATTTCTTTAATGAATTCAGCCGAATTTGAGAATATTTTGATAAGTTTGACTAATATGGTCAAATCAACTAAAAAAGTTTCGCAACATAATAGTGAAATTATTAATTTATATCTGGAAACTTTAAGCGAAGACTGCCTTTAACTTATAACTATAATAAATTTAGTTAATAGCTTATGTTAATAATAGATAATACTTTATTCAGTTTTACAACTTGATTATTTTTACACACGAGAGTAATTGCAGACATTGCACTTGAAAATATGATATAAATTAATATTTTAAGCTATATTGTTAATAGGTGATTTTGTAATTAAGGTAATTAAATTATGCGGATCCTAAGATATTTTCCAAGTTTATTCAGAATTTTTACTAATTGGTTCAAAATATATAAAATTAAAAATAATTCTATTGAAATAGGAAAGAGATTTTCAGTTGGTAAGTTTTTCAGATGTGAAGTTATAAATAATTATAATGGACAAAAATTCACACCTAGAATTTTTATTGGTAATAACGTTCATATTGAAGATTTCGTACATATCGGTTGTACCAATCTAATTGAAATTGGTGATAATACAGTTATTGCTAGTAAGGTCTACATAACGGATCATAATCACGGTTACTATGATTTAAAAAATGTTAATAAACATGAAAACCCTCAATTAATATCACCTTTAATGAGAGTATTAACTAATGACAGTTTAGTTAAAATTGGAATGAACGTATGGATTGGTGAGAATGTAACAATATTACCCGGCTCTATTATAGGGGATGGTGCAATAATTGGTGCAAATTCAGTAGTTAATGGGGTAATCAATGAGTTCTCAATATCTGTAGGAAGTCCAGCAAAAAGAATAAAACAGTATAATTTTGATTTGAAAAAATGGTGTATGATAAATGATAACTGATGTAACTGTTATAATTGTAAACTACAAAACAAAGCATTTGATAAAGGATTGCTTGGAATCCCTTTTTTTTCAAACAAAAAATATTAATTTTGATGTTATTGTCGTAGATAATAATTCAAATGACAATATTAAGTTAATGCTAGATTTACAGTTTCCATTAGTTAAATTTATTCAAAATGAAACTAATTTAGGATTTGGAGCAGCAAATAATGTGGCAATTAAACAAGCAGCAGGAAAATATATTTTTCTGCTTAATCCAGATACCATTGTCCTAAATAATGTAATTAAAAAGTTTTATGATTTCGCTGAGAGTAGTTCAAATTTAGGATGTATAGGATGCTTTTTAGAGGATTTAAATGGTGTGAAAATCCATTCTTATGGACAATTTTTATCATATTGGTATGATTTATTTTATGCAGTAGGGTACAGTGCTAAGAAAGTTCTATATTTAAAAAATAAAAAATTTATTAATCCAGTTCATAAATCTTACAACAATTTTATTGAAGTGGACTACGTAACTGGAGCTGATTTATTTATACCTTCTTGTGTTTTAAATGATATAGGCTTATTTGATGAAACTTTCTTTATGTATTCAGAAGAAACAGATCTCCAATATCGAATGATGGCAAAAGGTTATAAGCGAGTTATTATTCCTGAATGTAGGATTGTTCACCTAGAGGGCCAAAGCTTTTCCTTGTCAAACACTAGAAGAATAATGATGAATGTTAGTAAAATGAAATACGTAGAGAAGCATAAAGGCTATCTAAAGTATTTACTTATGAAGTATGTTCTTTTATTTTCAGGTTTAATTGGAACAATTGCAGACATCTATTATAAAGAATACCGTTTCATTGATAATATTCATTATTTAAGGTGTATTCTTAATGAACAGTATAAGTAAGAGGGTATTTTTTTTTCTTATTATTGGTACTTCACTTTTGTTCTCAGAGCATATACCAGTAATTAACTATATAACTCTGGTATGCGTCTTTATTGCAATAGTTTACTTCTATCTATCTGGTCAATTAGCGAAGTCATTATTCTTAATATTACTTTTCTCAGCAATTTCTCAAGAAGGTTTAAATGTTTTTACTTTTAATGTATCAGGTTTAAGCCTTTTTTATTTATCAGTTTTTATACTTCTGATTATTTCTATTGTGAAAGGGAGGTGTGAATATTGTAAGTTACCGATTTCAGCATATATCTATTTTATGTTGATTTTATTTCCTCTTCTTTTATCGGTTACAAATATTCCAGAATCAAATTTATTCATAATAAAAGATTTTTTAATTATAGTATTCCTTCCATTCACATTTATTTATTTATTTAAAGCAATTAGTACGCGTGAAGTGTTAATTGTTTTTTATTGTCTTATCGGAGTTAAAGTTCTTGTAAGTTTATTGCTCTATTTATCAGGAATGACATTGCATGTGGATGAGAATTTACACAATGCAATGGTTGTTGATAATGGGGATGAGCTAGGTGCATTTTTCACAATACTTATTATTTCTATTTTCCTATTTCTAAAGGGATTGAATCAGATTTGGTTAAATGCCATCTTTTTCTTAACATGTTGCGGAACTTTTGTTTATGGCTTGGGATTTGTTGGGTTGGGATCCCAGGTTGTTTTAATGATTTTGTTTGTCATGATTGTATATGCATACAAGCGTAAATATATATTTTTATCCCTCATCCCATTTTTATTTTTGCTTTATCCGATAATAGATTTTTCACCGAATGAATTATTAGTTTATAAATTAGAAAATATCGCTGGATTGATTGATAATTTGAATAAAGATAGCATTTATTTAATACCTCATTCGCCTCAAGTTCGTGTAGTTGAGTTAATAAATATTTTTTCTTATCCTTGGTACAATGTGATGTTTGGCCACGGTTTGGGAGGATACTTTACAGATAATTATTTTGCGTTTAATAAGTATATTGGAAAGTTTGATTTTTCTGAATATGAGATCATGACCAGAAGGTTTTACAATCCACATAACATAGCCTATGGAGTTTTAAAGCTTGGAATTATTTGGTGGTTTTTCATTGCTTATCTATTTTATACAGCTATAAAAGTTAAGGATAATGAAGTACGGGTTTTTTTATTAGTTGCAACATTTGTTTTATTTCTTAATTTTGGCTATGCAATAAAGACTAGTATTTTGTTGGCTTTAGTGTTTATTATTATTCATAATTATAAAAAGGCACTGGTTTGTGAAACAAAGAATAAATTTCATTGATGCATTATTCAGTAATGAAGGACACTATATTGATGATATTAATAAGTACAGTTATCTTGCTCTTGATTATGATTTACATTATTTCGTAAATGGTAAGATTAGTGAGAAAAATAAAACTTTTTTAGAGGGATTTACTGTCCATGAATCCACAGGGAATAAATCAATTTTCGGCCTCATCATGTATTTGAGAACTGTCAGAAAACAGATTTCGAGGAAAGATTTTAATTTTGTAATGTCTGTAAAATATCTATCACTATTTATTTTTTCAATAACTTCAAATTTTTATAATTTCTTTTTATTAGTTCATTTTTTCCCAACGAGTAAAATTTTTCTCAACAGAATAGTACTTCGCTTTTTGTTGTTAAAATCAAATGGCTTTATGGTCCTTGATAAGAGTGTAAAGTTACATCTTGAAAGCATCATAGGGAAGAACGGTAATGTTAATGTCATTCGTTCAAGAGACATTGAAATATCAGATGAAAATGAAGAAAAAAAAGCAAGTGATAAGCTGGTTTTAACATTTGTTGGGGCGATGAATTCGTATAAAGATGTTTCATTATTAATTGAGTTACTAACTGAAAATTATTACTCAAATATAGAATTTCGTTTTTTTTCGAAAGGAATAAGTTTTTATATCAAAGGTTTATTAGAAAAAAATTTCATTGTGGTTAAAGATGAATATTTTTCTAAAGAAGACTATAAACGCTATTTACAAGAAAGCGACTATATTTATTTAGCATACTATTCAAATTATGGCGTGAGATTTTCGGGAATGGCTTTTGATGCGTTAAGTAATGCTTGCCCTGTAATTTGTAATGATAATCCATCATTTCACTTTTTAAACCAATATAATGCATGTGAAAAATTTTCTAATAAATTTGAATTAGATGATATTTTAATTAATTTAAGTAGAAAAATACCTGATGGGAAAATATATAAAGATTTTTCTAGGGGAAATAGAGAAGCTGAGTTTTTAACGTTGGTTAAAAAATTTTTCCATCAGATATAGGAGCTCTTTCAAGGTGGTTAATTATATTTTTCGTGCGTTGCCCCTGAATCGAGATGCCCGCACGCAACGATACCGTAGATGGTTGGTTGGTGATGTTGAGATTAATAGCTGGGAAGAGCATTATGAGAAAACAACTGGTCTCGCAAGATTGAAGCGAGGCAGGCAAGAATTACACAAAGCTTTCTCATATCCATTATATTTGTTGTATCTTTTTATTTATTCAATTTTCACCATAAAAAAAGGCGATAGAGTCATATGTATGGAGTTAGACACGTTTATTCCAATTTTTCTCGGGTCTTTTTGGAAAAAAACTATTCTATATCTAGATATAGTAGATCCAATAAGTCAGACAAAATTCCGTCGAGTCCCTTGTAATAAAGTTTTTGATTATATAGAGTTTTTTCTATTAAAATTTAGAACGTTTAATATTATACCAAATAAGAATAGGCTGCTTTTTTATAATGACCGTGTAGGTTTAGACGTAAGTAAATGTAAGTATCTTTTAGTTGAGAATGTGCCATTTTTAGATGGTTTATCTTACTCTAATGATAATGATTTCAAGTTTGATGTTGGATACTTTGGAACTCTTGACGAATCGAGAGGCCTTGTTGAACTTATCAACTACGCAAGTATATCTGGTTTAAGCTTATTGATAGCAGGTTTAGGCCCATTGGAAGAATATATCTCCCAGAAATCGATTGAACTTGGTGATTCGAAAATTAATTTCTATGGTTCTTACTCGGCAGGAGAACTTGATAAATTGTATTCTATGGTTAGATATTCATGGGCATATTATACGAATGAAACTATTTTGCATAAATATGCATCACCAAATAAGTATTATGAGCATCTAGCATTCAAAACTCCTATAATAATGAACAAATTTGTACCATTGTCGGAAACTATAAAAGCACATAATACAGGAATAATCATCGACGATTATTTGAATCAATACACCTTTAACAATATGATTGATGACATGAAAGATTTTAATATTGATGATAGTGATTTCGGAGAATGGGAGTTTTGTTATTCAAATTATTTTGTTGATTTTTCAAATTATGAGAAGTCATTATCATAAAATGTAAGGCTTGTTTGCTAAATCGTATTTAGTTTTAAATGCTTCTGTCAATACAAAGTCTTAAGGGGGGTGCTATGAGTCGTGTTTTTGTTTTGGGAAGTACCGGCTTTATCGGTCAAGCTCTGATGATTAAACTTTATGAACAAGGCTTTAAGTTTGCTTCTGTTGGTATTCGTAATAGTGACGTTTATCTAGAATTAGGGAAAGAACACTCTAATTTATTAACGGCTGTGGAAAGTGGAGACATTGTTATCTTTTTAGCTGCAATTTCATCTCCTGATTTTTGTAAAAATCAACTGCAACATGCTCGGATGGTAAATGTAACGGCGACTTCCAGTTTAATTGAAAATCTTACAGATAAGGGCGTTCGAGTAATATTCTCTTCTACTGATTTAGTCTTTGGGTTATGCACCGGTGTCGTTGTCGATAATAGTATCGTCGCTCCTTTTGGCGAATATGGAATGATGAAAGCTGATGTCGAAAGTTCTTTTCTTAAAAATCCTTTAGTCAAGGTAGTCCGTTTTTCCTATGTTATGGGGCCTGGTGATAAGTATACGCAAATGCTGCTTGGTGCTAATCAATCTAGCCAATCAGTTGAGGTTTTTGATGGCTTTGAACGAAATGTTGTCGCTCTTTCTGATGTTACTGATGGTATTTGTAACTTAATACGTTATTGGGATACTATTTCGAATAGAGTAATTAACTTTTCAGGGCCAGAATGTGTATCTCGATGGCAGTTAACTCTAGCATTCAGTCGACAATTTTGTCCAACTCTTAACTGTACGTTAACGGATGCACCAAATGGATTTTGGTCTGCAAGACCAAAGAGAATAGAAATGACGAGTTCTGTTTTTTCGGAGCTATTACTACGAACGCCAAAGAGTGTTTGTGAAAACTTATTAACATGGTGTAATTAGATGAAAGATTCAGTACTTATAACGGGATTTACTGGGCAGGTTGGTTCTCAGTTGGCTGACTATTTATTAGAAAACACGGAATTAAATGTAGTAGGCATGATGCGTTGGCAAGAGTCAATGGATAATATCTATCATTTGACCAAACGGATTAATGAAAAAGATCGAATTGAAATTGTTTATGCTGACTTAAATGACTCTGTATCATTGTTTAATGCTCTAGATCGGTATCGTCCAAAATTTATTTTCCATTTAGCAGCACAATCATTTCCAAAAACATCTTTTGATATTCCAATTGAAACGCTACAAACAAATATTATTGGGACAGCTAATCTTTTGGAGTCAATTCGAAAATTAAAGACAGACTATGGCTACGATCCGGTAATTCACGTTTGTTCATCTAGTGAGGTGTACGGCAGAGCAAAAGTAGGTGAACTACTGGATGAGGAATCACAGTTTCATGGTGCTAGCCCATATAGTATTAGTAAGATAGGTACAGACTATTTAGGTCGTTTCTACGGTGAAGCTTATGGGTTAAGAACATTTGTAACACGTATGGGAACTCACACTGGTCCAAGACGTAGTGATGTCTTTTTCGAAAGCACTGTTGCGAAACAAATTGCATTGATAGAAGCGGGTTTACAAGAGCCTAAATTGCTTCTAGGTAATCTTGCGAGTGTTAGAACATTTCAGGATGCTAGAGATGCAGTAAGAGCTTATTATTTGCTTGCTTTGGAGAGTGAGAAGGGAAATATCCCTCGAGGTGAAGCCTTCAATATTGCAGGAGAAGAGGCATTTAAACTACCTGAGGTTATTGAGTTGTTATTAAGTTACAGTACTCGTGATGATATTGAAATTGTTACTGATACTGACAGACTTAGACCGATTGATGCAGATTACCAGATGTTTGATAATACTAAAATTAAGAAATTTATCGATTGGAAACCTCAAATAAAAACAAAGGACATGTTCAGGGATTTGCTCAACCATTGGCGCGAAGAAATACAAAAAGGTAGAATCCCATTAAACCGTTAATGTATCTATATATTTGGCCTTAATTAAAAAAGGAGTATGTATTGAAAGTTAGAAGTAGAGCTCCCTTACGACTAGGAATTGCTGGAGGTGGAACAGATGTTTCACCATACAGTGATGAGTTTGGCGGTTGTGTTCTAAATGCAACCATCAATATGTATGCTTATTCCTTTATCGATGACTCAGTTTCAGAAAATGAAGTAATTTTTGAAGCTAAAGATCTTGGTATATGTGAAAGAATTAGTCTTGATAATGAAATCGAAATTGTCGGCAAATTGTTGTTGCATAGAGCAGTCTATAAGAAAGTTATGGATCGTTACAATAATGGTCAATATATACCACTGAAGATGACTACTCAGTCTGATGCGCCCCCAGGGAGCGGGTTAGGTTCATCTTCAACCATGGTTGTTGCAATGTTGGAAGGATTTAGGCAATTACTTTCTTTACCATTGGGTGAATATGATATTGCTCAGCTGGCATATGAAATAGAACGTGTAGATTGTTCTTTATCAGGTGGAAAACAAGATCAATATGCAGCAACTTTTGGTGGTTTCAACTTTATGGAGTTTTATGAAGGTGACCGTGTAATAGTAAATCCTTTAAGAATGCGTAAATATATAATTAGTGAGTTAGAATCTTCGTTAATCTTGTTTTTTACAGGTGCGTCAAGAGACTCTGCTAAAATTATTGACGATCAGATTAAGTCTTTGAAAAAGGATAATGGATCTCGTCTCGAAGCTATGCATCAAGTCAAATCCTCAGCCTATAAGATTAAGGAATTGCTTCTAAGAGCAGATATACAAGGTGTTGCTCAGGAGTTCCATTATGCCTGGCAGTCGAAGAAAGCTACATCAGAATCTATTTCTAACGCTCTAATAAATGAAATTGAAACCTCTATACTTGAGGCGGGGGCTTTGTCGATGAAAGTATCCGGAGCTGGCGGTGGTGGTTTTATGATGATTTTTGTTGATCCTGAAAAAAAGATAGATGTTTTCAAAGCATTAGAGCGTTTTGACGGACGCGTGCATAAATTCCAGTTTACTAATGAAGGTGCCTATTCGTGGACAATTTAGAATACATAAAATCCTACTTATCAAACTCAATTGAAGTGAAAAAAACTCTTGCACAAGATGTTGAAGTGTTAAACACGATTTCTCTAGTTGCCGATTTGATAACCGAAGCATACAAAAGAGGCAATAAAGTATTATTGGCTGGAAATGGTGGTAGTGCTGCTGACTCCCAACATATAGCTGCAGAATTTGTTAGCCGTTTTTTCTATGACCGTCCTGGGTTACCTGCTATTGCAATGACCACAGATACTTCAATGCTCACTGCTATTGGAAATGACTATGGTTTTGACAAATTATTTGCTCGCCAACTACAAGCGCAAAGTAAAAAAGGTGATATTTTTATTGGTATCACTACATCTGGTAACTCTTTAAATATTGTTAACGCTGTTGAGGCTGCTAAAGCTGAAGGAGTAACCTCTGTTGTATTCTGTGGTTCTAGCGGTAGACTCAAAGATTTAGCTGATTTTGCTATATGTGTGCCAAATTCTATTACTCCCTTTATTCAGGAGTGCCATATATGCATCGGTCACATGATTTGTGCTATTGTGGAGGAGAATATTTTTCCTAAAGAAGAATGGGTTAAAGGGTAAGGGGGATTTTCTAATTTCCTTTTAATATGACTTCATAAATCAAGCTGGATATCTAGCTTGATTTATTTTTATTTGATATATAAATATGCGATATTTTCTAATTGGATGCCATTATTTTTTACTTAATTGTATCTTGAACAAAATTCCTTTCTATTTTATTAGAGATTTTTTTTATAAATTTATTTTTAAGCTAAATATGGCAGAACGAGTAACTATTCAGTCAAATGTACGAATTCTTATGCCAAGTAACATATTCATAGGTAAAGACTCTATAGTTAATAATAGAGTCTTATTGGATGGAAGAGGGGAGCGGTTATTTATAGGTTCTGGAGTAGATATCGCAACGGAAGTTAATATATGGACAACTCAACATATTCCGGGTGATAAAGAACATTGTGTTATATCAAAATCTGTGATAATCGAAGATAATGTTTGGTTATGTAATAGAGTCATTATTTTACCTGGAAGTATTGTGAGAGAAGGTGTTGTTGTTGCTGCTGGTGCAGTTGTGACTGGGGAACTTGAATCCGGTTATATATATGGTGGTATTCCAGCAAAAAAAATAAAAAAATTAAATTCAGTTAAAACTACCTCATATAACTCTTATTTTCCTTGGTTTATGTAATGAAAAAAATTCTATACATATCATCTTTTCTTCCTTTTAACACTCCTTATGCGGGTAGTAAGACTGCATTTTCTATTTTAAAATCATTAACTTTGGGAAATAGTTTAGATATTATAACTTTTTATAATAATTTAGAAAAAGAAAGCTTAAGAAATTTTATAGAATACACAAAATCTAATTTTAATATCGGCAGTGTAAAATGCAATAAAATTTCAAATTTTAAGCGTCTAATTAATTCCATTTTTTTATTTCCCCTTCCTTTGATGTTGATTTTAAGGTTTGATTTTGTTTTTTTTGTTAAAAGTTTTCGAAAAATAAAACATTATGATTTAATACATGTGGAATTTAGCCAATGTTTATTTTTTGCATATTTTTTATCAAGAATTTATAAAATTAAACTTTCTGTTTCAATAGCTGATGTTATATTGCAGTCTTATCAAAGAAAGCTTAATAATACGCCTTACTTTTTTATGCGGCTTTTTTATTTTGTTGAGGTGAAAAAGCTTGAGTTTTTTGAGCGATTACTCCTTAATCATGCAGATCTTATTACTGTGCAGTCTCACAAAGATTGCGAATTACTTTGTTCATTGTACAATATAGAATTGAGGAAGATAATTGTCCTTAGTCCTGATTTTTACCGACTTCCACTAGTTAATAAAATCTCTCCTTCTTCTCCTAAACATTCATTTAATGTAATGCTCTGGGGAGCATTCAATCGTTTTGAAAATGAAAAAGCTTTCTGGGATTTTATTAATATATGTTTTGAAAATCTACATTTAGAAATCCCTAATTTTCAATTTATAGCCTGCGGTGTAAATCCAACGGATAAAATGATTGGTATATCAAAATTAAATCCATCTATTGTTGTGACAGGTTTTGTACAGCAACCAGAGGAAATATTTTCAACAGTTGATGTTGCAGTTATTCCTTTGAAAATTGGCGCTGGAATAAAAGTAAAAACATTAGAATGTCTTTATGCAGGACTTCCTGTTGTAACAACAACTGTTGGCGCTGAAGGGATTCCAAATTTGGAAAGCATGATAATTGAGAATGATATAAGTAAGTTTTCTGACATAATTATTGAAATATATAGAACCTCAAAGATATTTAACGTAGAGAAAGTGCGATCTTCTTTGGATACTCATTTTGATCAGAATAGAGACCTTAATAGGATCAATATTATGATTTCTAGACTATAGTTTTTAAATTGGAGAAAATTTATGTTTGAAGCTGTTATTTTAGCTGGAGGACAAGGAACCCGTCTGAAATCAGTTACAGGTAACTTGCCTAAACCTATGGTTGAAGTCAATGGTGACCCTTTTTTATATATTTTAATGAGGAGGCTCGTTGATAATGGTTGCTCAAAAATTATTTTATCACTCTGTTATCAAGCTGACTATATTATCGAGCGTATTAAAAAGGATAAGCCTGTAGATTGTGATATTGATTTTGTAGTAGAAGAATTTCCTTTAGGTACTGGTGGGGCAATTAAGCTAGCTAGTTTAGGTATTAGAAAAAATAAGTTTCTAGTTTTAAATGGTGATACATTATCAAAAGTAAATTATCTATCATTGATGGATTTTTCTAATGATACTGATTTAGTTATAAGTGGTGTATATGTTGCTGATGTTTCTCGCTATGGCACCTTAATTGTAGATAAATTGAACAATGTTCTTTCAATGTTAGAAAAAGGTGTTAATGGTCCTGGCATTATAAATAGTGGTATTTATGTAATTAAAACTGATTTAATAAAAAATTTTCCATTGTCATCTTTCTCTTTTGAAAATGATTTCGTTAAAGATTTTAATGGTAGTTTTAAGGCTTTTGTATCTAATGGTTATTTTATTGATATTGGGATTCCAGAGGACTATTACAAAGCATGTCAAACGATAAAATAAAAGTAGCTTTTTTGGATAGAGATGGTGTGATAAATAAAGAAGTTAATTACTTACATAATATAGATGAGTTTGAGTTTACTATTGATTGTATTGAAGGGTTAAGAAGAATTCGTGATTTGGGATACGAAATCATTATAATAACCAATCAGGCTGGGATAGCTAGGGGTTTTTATTCTGAAGAGCATTATCATATATTAACGGATTGGTATAGAGCTATTTTAAAAGATAATGGTATTGATATTCTAGATATTTTTTATTGCCCTCATCATCCTAGCGGTAATGTTAAGGAGTTTTCAAGGCACTGTTATTGTCGGAAACCATCTCCCGGTATGATAGATCAAGCTTGTGCTAAATACCCTATTGATTTAATGAATTCTATACTAGTTGGTGATAAGAACTCAGATATGTATGCTGCTATTCGTGCTGGTATTCCTCGTTTTTTCCTCGTAAAAACTGGCCACTTAATTGATATGCCGGCTGATAATGCTATTATTTCTGAGACCCTTTTATCAATATCAGATTTTATTAACAATGATAAATCATATGAAAAGACGAAATTATAAATGAAAATATTAGTTACTGGTGGTGCGGGTTTTATTGGATCTGCAGTGGTACGTTATATAATTAATAACACTAATGATAGTGTTATTAATATAGATAAATTAACTTATGCGGGTAATCTTGAATCATTATCAGGTATTGACTCAAGTGACCGGTATTTTTTCGAGCAAGTTGATATTTGCAACCGTACTGAATTAGATCGAATATTTGAGCTATATCAGCCTGCAGCAGTGATGCATTTGGCCGCGGAATCTCATGTGGATCGTTCAATTACTGGACCGAGTGATTTTATTCAGACTAATATAGTGGGAACATATACTCTCTTAGAGGCTGCTCGTCAGTATTGGATGCAACTTGATGTTGAGTCTAAATCTATATTTCGTTTTCACCATATTTCAACTGATGAAGTTTATGGCGATTTACCTCATCCAGATGAGGTTGTGTCAGGCACGGAATTAGCGCTATTCACTGAAACAACGCCTTATGCGCCAAGCAGCCCGTATTCTGCCTCTAAGGCCTCAAGCGATCATTTAGTGCGCGCTTGGCTGCGAACTTATGACTTACCTACAATAGTCACAAACTGCTCCAATAATTATGGCCCTTATCATTTTCCTGAAAAGCTTATTCCACTAGTGATATTAAATGCACTAGCTGGTAAGTCTCTGCCAATCTACGGCAAAGGTGATCAAATTCGTGATTGGTTATATGTTGAAGATCATGCGCGCGCTTTATACAAAGTTGTGACAGAGGGTAAAATTGGTGAAACATACAATATTGGTGGACACAACGAGAAAAAGAATATCGATGTAGTCAAAACGATTTGTAGTATTTTAGATACTCTAGTACCTAAAGAGGCATCTTATGTAGAACAAATTACCTATGTTGCTGATAGACCAGGACATGACCGCCGTTATGCCATTGATGCAAGCAAAATGAGTAATGAGCTTAAGTGGCAACCAGAAGAAACCTTCGAAACAGGCCTTCGTAAAACCATTGAATGGTATTTAGCGAATCAAGAGTGGTGTAAGCATGTTCAGGATGGGACTTATCAGCGAGAGTGCTTAGGCGCACTTTAGTGGTGAGTTGTTAATAGTGAATAGTGAGTTGTTAATCGTGAATACGCCACTAACCACTAACCAGCAATGACCAATAACACAGGTTCAAGGAATGAAAACGCATAAGCAGCTTGATGTATGGATGCAGGCTATGGCGCTGGTCAAAATGGTATATGCAGTTATATCGACTTTCCCGCGTGAAGAGATGTTTGGTTTAACAAGTCAAATGCGGCGAGCTGCAGTATCAATACCATCGAATATTGCTGAAGGTGCTGGTCGGAGTGGTAGCAAAGAATTTGCGCATTTCCTCGATATTGCTCGCGGTTCATTAGCTGAATTGGATACGCAATTAGAAATTACACAAATGCTCAACTATTTGTCACTAGACCCATTGATTACACAACAACTGAATAGTGTTGGCGCATTGCTCACCGGATTAAAGAAAAGCATAAAAGGTTTATAGAAATGGATGATAAACAAATAACAAATAACAAATCACCAGTCACCAGTAAAACCAAAGGCATCATCCTCGCCGGCGGTTCAGGTACACGTTTATATCCATTAACTCGCGGAGTATCAAAACAGTTATTGCCGATTTATGATAAACCGATGATTTATTATCCTTTATCCACGCTTATGTTAGCGGGTATTAGAGATATATTAATTATCACAACTCCAGAAGATAACGATAGCTTTAAACGTCTATTGGGCGATGGGTTTGATTTTGGTATCAACTTGAATTATGCGGTACAACCTTCACCTGATGGCTTAGCTCAAGCCTTTATTATTGGTGAAGAGTTTATTGGCGATTCGAATGTGTGTTTAGTTCTCGGCGATAACATTTTCTATGGTCAGTCTTTTTCTAAAACACTTAAAAATGCGGCTTCGCGTAAATCAGGCGCTACTGTTTTTGGTTATCAAGTAAAAGATCCTCAACGTTTTGGCGTAGTCGAATTTGATGCAGATATGAAAGCCATTTCAATTGAAGAAAAGCCCGCGAAGCCAAAATCTAATTATGCGGTCACTGGCCTGTATTTTTACGACAACAAAGTGGTTGAACTGGCGAAACTGGTTAAACCATCGCACCGTGGTGAGCTTGAGATTACCACTCTTAATGAGATGTATCTCAAAGCTGGTGAGTTAAATGTCGAGCTGCTCGGTCGTGGTTTTGCATGGCTAGACACAGGAACCCACGAGAGTCTGCATGAAGCATCCTCCTTTGTGCAAACTATTGAGCATGTTCAGGGGTTAAAGGTTGCGTGTTTAGAAGAAATAGCCTATCGCAATGGCTGGCTAACTGCTGACGAAATCAAAGAACTCGCCAAACCCATGCTGAAAAATGACTATGGCCAGTATTTAGCACAGTTAAAATAGCGTGAGTGCTTTGTGTTGAATGTTGGTTTTTTGTCTCAACATTCACTCATGGCTCACAATTAGCAATTAGCAATTAGCAATTAGCAATTAACAATTCAACACTATGAAAATATTAGTCACCGGAAGTAATGGTCAAGTAGGTAGCAGCCTTGTAAAACAGTTAAGTCAGATGCCTGAAGTTGAATTTTTGGCTGTGGACCGCGAACAACTGGATATCACTGACAGCGAAGCGGTAAACAAACTGGTTAATGAATTTAAGCCAAATGCCATTATTAATGCGGCGGCTCATACGGCTGTTGATAAAGCAGAGCAAGAAGTTGAGCGTTCTTATGCCATTAACCGTGATGGCCCAGAGTTTTTAGCACAAGCGGCTAACAGTGTTGGTGCAACAATGTTGCATATCTCCACAGATTATGTGTTTGCAGGAGATAAAGTCGGTGAGTACGTTGAAACTGATGTTGTTGGGCCTCAAGGGATATATGGTCAAAGTAAATTGGCGGGTGAACTTGCTGTTGCATCTGCTTGTCCACGCCATATCATCTTGCGAACAGCTTGGGTGTTTTGTGAAACCGGCAATAACTTCGTCAAAACCATGCTCCGATTAGCGCAAACTCGTAATGAACTTGGTGTTGTAGCGGATCAATTTGGTGGCCCAACTTATGCGGGCGATATTGCAAATGCGCTTATCATAATGGCTAAAGCGTTGCATACAGGCAACAACCACTATGGGGTTTATCATTTTGCAGGCTTGCCGCATGTTAGCTGGCATCAATTTGCTATGGAAGTTTTCGCTAAAGGCAAGGCGCAGGGTGTGATTAATAAAAATATATTAGTTAATGGTATTACTTCAGAACAATACCCAACTCTTGCTCAACGTCCTGCTAACTCTAAACTTGATTGTCTAAAAATTGAGCGAAGTTTTGGAGTTATGCCTAGCGATTGGCAAGCAGCTTTAAAAAATTTGAATAGTTATATGTGAATCATTGTGTGGTTGCTTCTTACACCATACACTACTACCGATTAATAACTCGCGAATAATATGAAAATAATCGATACTAAAATCCCAGATGTAAAAATAATAGAGCCAACAGTGTTTGGTGATGAACGTGGTTTCTTTATGGAAACTTGGAATCAAAAGCAATTTGAAGAACTAGTTGCAGGAAAACCAACACAGTTTGTTCAAGATAATCACTCTAAATCTAAAAATGGTATTTTGCGTGGATTGCATTATCAAACCAAAAATACCCAAGGAAAACTAGTGCGAGTGGTATCTGGCGAGGTTTTTGATGTCGCTGTTGATATACGTAAAGGTTCAGCTACGTTTGGTCATTGGGTCGGTGAATATTTATCTGCAGAAAACAAACGTCAATTATGGATTCCAGAAGGTTTCGCCCACGGCTTTTATGTGACCAGTGAGGAGGCTGAATTTGTTTACAAATGCACTGATTACTATAATCCAGTATCTGAAGCTTCGATTTTATGGAGTGATGAAAATTTAGCTATTGAGTGGCCAATATATTGCCCGCCTTTGTTATCCGAAAAGGATAAGCAAGGTGAATTTTTTTCTTATTTTACATCGTTATAATATGACTATATATATATCTGTAATATCCCATGGCCATTCTGATTTGATTAATCAATTGTCATGTCTGCCTTCGTTGTCTTCAAGGTTTAAAATAGTAATAAAAAGTAATAAACCTAAGGATTTATTTGGGGCTTGGATAAGTGATTTGAATTTTAGTTGGATTAATGAAGGTTATGGCCTCGGATTCGGTCATAACAATAATGTTGTTTTTGAATATTGCCGTTCTAAGCTGGGCATGTCTGTTGATGATTATTTTGTTGTGTTAAATCCTGATGTTTTTATTGCGTCGGATCAAATTGATATGCTGATTAACTGTATGGAAAAAGATGATGTAAAATTATCTACGATTAATCTTTTTAAAGATACTGAAAGAATTGTGTATGATAATAATATTAGAATGTTTCCTACTTTAGTCCAATTTTTCAAATCATTTATGGGGTTTGGTAATAGTGCAGTGATAGATAAACATAAAGTTACTGCGCAAATATTGGTGGATTGGGCTGCAGGCTCATTTCTTGCATTTAAGGCTAGTCATTACGCAGAGTTGAATGGGTTTGACGAAAACTACTTTATGTATTGTGAGGATATTGATATTTGTTACAGAAGTTATTTAATTGGAGAAAGGGTTACCTATTTCCCTGAAATTGAAGCATTACATTTAGCTAAGCACGCCAACAGGAGGCTTTTTTCAATGCATTTTTATTGGCATCTAAAAAGTGTACTGCGTTTTCTATTTACTAAAGTGGGACTGACAAAGTCAAAGTCGAACATTTTTTGATTGATTAATGATATTGTTGAATGTTTTTCATCCTTTATTAGTAGTGTTGATGAGGTAGGTGGGTTGCTACGCTTTAATTCATCTGGAGTTTTTGTTGAATTTAATAAGATTGTATTTTTTTGATTATTTATTATCGTGTTTTGTTCTACTAATCTTTAACTTTATTGATATAAGGTATTTTTTCTTACTTATTCCCCCTAGAACTTCATTATTTTTATATTGCATAATTATTGAGTCATTTATGTCAGCAAGCATTGCTGTTTTATTTGTTTTATTTGTTTTATTTGTTTCTTTTATCTGTTTGTTTGTATTTCGCAAGGTAGCTCAACGTATTGGTTTAGTTGATAAACCCAATGAACGTAAGCATCATACTGGACAAATCCCCTTAGTGGGTGGGATTTCGGTTTTTGTGACAATGCTGCTTGCCTTACTGTGGTTACCTGAACTGTTGACTTTGCCATATTTGTATATGAGTTGTGCACTAGTGCTAGTGATAGTGGGTGCTATTGATGATCGCTATGACATCAGTTTTAAGCTGCGTTTCGTGATCCAAGCCTTGGTGTCAATTGCAATGATAGTGCTGGGTGAACGTAGTTTGCATAATCTTGGCTATTTGATGGGGAGCGAGGCGTTACAAATACCTGAACTTGCTAGCTATGTGTTAACCGTGGTGGCTGTTATTGGTGCGATTAATGCGTTTAATATGGTTGATGGAATAGATGGTTTACTGGGTGGCTTAGCGTCTGTCACCTTTGGCGGCTTAGGTTTACTCTTTTATTGGCATGGGATGGCCAATTTTGCACTTTTTTGTGCCCTGTTAGTAACAGCTATGCTGCCTTACATTATGCTCAATTTAGGTTTTCCGTTCGGGCAGCGTTTTAAGGTTTTTATGGGGGATGCGGGGAGTATCTTCATTGGTTTCACGGTAATTTGGTTGCTGATTGTGGCCAGCCAAGGTGAGCGAGTAACGGCGATCCGCCCTGTGACTGCATTATGGTTAATTGCACTGCCGCTGATGGATATGGTGTGCATAATGATCCGCCGTATTCGTAAAGGCCAATCGCCCTTTAAGCCTGATCGCGAGCATTTACACCATATCTGCCAACGCATAGGTTTGTCACCTTTTCAATCCTTATTGGCTATTTGTGCAGCGGCTACCTTGATGACGGGGATTGGTATTTGGTCCGAGCTTGCAAAGATAGATGAATATATTATGTTTTTTGCGTTTTTGTTGACCTTTGTGGCGTACTCAACTGTGTTGAGTAATATTTGGCGTATCACAGCGTTTTTAAATCGGCATGTTAAGTTTATGCGGTCAGTTTAAACTTTTCGGTGATTTAAAAATCTTCATTTACTGCTTATCGAGCAAATGGTCCCCTGTTATACTCCAGTGTCATATTTTTGAAATGGTCTTTTTTTAAAGTCGTTTAGCATCAGTTGCTACCTAAGGAAGAGAGTGATGGAATACCTCATACCGCTGTTTACAGTGTTTTGCTTAACTTGTATTGCAATTAAAGTCTTAAATCCTATCGCTCAACGTGTAGGGTTAGTTGATTTGCCTAATGAGCGAAAATTGCATGTTGGAGCTATCCCATTGATTGGTGGGGTTTCTATCTACTGCAGTGTGTTACTTGTATCAAGTATTGTTATTGAGCAAAGTCAGGTTTTCAATTTGTACCTTATTTCAGCTGCTTTAATTCTTTTTTTAGGTGTTCTTGACGATAAATATGATCTTTCTGTACGGGTGAGAATGGCAGCACAGGTCATTACTGCATCCATATTGATTTTTGGTGCGGGATTATATTTGACATCATTTGGTCATATCCTGCATTTTTTTGAGCTTAGATTAGGCTATGTCGGTGTTGTTATTACTATTTTAGCTGTAATTGGTGCTATTAATGCTTTTAACATGGTTGATGGTATTGATGGTTTAGCGGGTATGCTGAGTTTAGTGACCTTTTCATCTTTAGCTTTTTTGTTTTACTGGGCTGGAAATAGCTGGTTTATGCTACCTTTGCTGTTCATTGGGGCTATCAGTGGCTACTTACTTTTCAATTTAAGGTGGCCGTTTCCTTCTTTCGACAAAATCTTTATGGGTGATGCCGGCAGTATGTTAATCGGCTTGACTGTAGTTTGGATGTTGGTGATTGGTACTCAACCTCAGACTAGTGTATTTAGCCCAGTGACCGCATTATATTTAATCGCTATTCCTTTGATGGATATGACCGCCATTATGTATCGGCGAGTAAAAAAAGGTATGTCCCCTTTTAAGCCCGATAGAGATCATTTGCACCATATTTTCGAACGGGCTGGCTATAATCGTAAGCAAACATTAATTCGAATTACGTTTGCTTCACTTTTACTTGCAACCGTCGGTGTCGTAGCTGAGATTTTGCATATTCCTGAATGGGTAATGTTTGTTACATTTTTGGCTATTTTTGCTTGCTATAACTGGGCCTTATCAAATGTGTGGCAAATTTTGACTTGGGTTCGTAAAGATTAGTCGATCCATCTTTCTCTCTTTTTAAAATGCCAATTCATTTGAATTGGCATTTTTGTTTTAGGCTGTTTGATAGATATTTTGTAGGAGTTTTTGGTTATATGGCGAGGTGGATGTAATTGATTAAGGCAAGTTATTTTAACCTTTTACTTTTTTTGGAGTGAGTGATATGCGAATACTGATTACGGGAGGAGCTGGCTTTATCGGTTCAGCCTTGGTCCGTATGCTGATTGAGCAAACGACGTGTGTAGTGATCAATTTCGATAAGTTAACCTATGCCAGTCATTCTGATGCTTTGGCCGAAATTGCCGGTAGTGAGCGCTATCATTTTATTCAGGCTGATATTTGCGATAGAGTGAAATTAGATGCCGTATTTCAGGATTATCGGCCAGATGTGGTGATGCATTTAGCGGCCGAAAGCCATGTTGATCGCTCAATTGATGGGCCTGCTGAATTTATCCAAACCAATATAGTGGGCACTTATACATTGCTTGAGGCGTGCCGCTGCTATTTCCAAAGTTTGAATGCGGATAAGCGAAAAGTTTTTAGATTCCATCATATTTCCACCGACGAGGTTTACGGTTCATTAGGGGCTACCGGATTCTTTTCTGAGACTACAGCCTATGATCCTAGCTCTCCTTACTCAGCCAGCAAGGCATCGGCGGATCATCTTGTTCGGGCATGGCATCGCACCTACGGTTTACCGATAGTTATCACTAACTGCTCCAATAATTATGGGCCTTTTCAATACCCTGAAAAATTGATCCCTTTGATGGTCAATAATGCATTGGCCGGAAAACCGTTACCTGTCTATGGTAATGGTCAGCAAGTACGTGATTGGTTATATGTAGATGATCATGTGCGTGCCTTGTTTCTTGTTATAACACAGGGCAGAGTCGGGGAGACCTATAATATTGGAGGGGCTAATGAGCTTAGCAATCTAGCGGTTGTTTACCAAATTTGCGATTTACTCGAAAAGTTAGTACCCACTCATCCGCAAGCTTTTGTTATTAATGGTGTTGGTTTTCGAGGTTTGATAGAACATGTTACAGACAGACCTGGGCATGATGTGCGTTATGCTATTGATGCGAGTAAGATCCAGCGAGAACTTGGTTGGCAACCATTAGAGTCCTTCGATTCTGGGCTCAGAAAAACTGTCGAGTGGATAGTGGCTCGGTATTTTAACGCGCAAATTGAGTAATATTGGAGGTTAACTTGTAAATACTGTTATAGAGGATTGGCAGTAATAGATACTTTAAGCAGTCTACTTGGTCTTGTTGATTTTAACCTTATACCATCGCCTTGTTGGAAAACGAGAATATCATAGGGCATGATCTTGATAAGCTTGCCATTATGCTCCCATGTCATGGTATCTAAGCAGCAAAGTATTTGGATGATAGGGACGTAAGCTTCAGTTTTTTGCAGTTCATTTGGATAGTTGTTTGAGGCTGCAATCTGTTCTTCGATAAATATGTCATCAAAGCTAAGCCTTTGCGTATGCGCTTTAAATGCGCCGCGTTTGGTCATGACATTGAAATCAATAACATCACTGCCTAATAATTGACTTGTTATTGAGGTTTCACCAGCAAAGCAGAATGGGCTATCAGCTGGCGTGAGTCGCTTATATTCAGTTGTATTTGTATTTCCTGATATCTTTTCTCCAGCTCCAAGGCCATTTATCTGTTTTGTCCCTTCATGACTATTGATGCTGAGTTCAACACCATCACCTTCCAGAATGAGCAGTTGCCTGTCTATGTCGATAAATGATGAAAAAGGTCCGTTGCTGCTAATACTTGCAATGCTGATCCGATAATCAAATTCAGTAAGTTCAGCATTGATGGGGGAAATGAGTAGCTGTTTTGTGCTTCCACCACCATTTTTCCATGGCGTTGATGGGCAATCTTGATAGCGGATCAGTTGTATGCTGTTATTCAAAATAGCCTCTTTATTGTTTAAGAAGGTTTGTTTCGCTTTTCTTCGCTTCACAACTTCTAAAGCATGGCTTTGCGATTGCAGAACATTTCTGCGTGACTTATTGATAACGGTACGGAGGCTTTGCTCTTACGGTAAGTGCAAAGCCTACGTTATTCATAATCTAGTACCGCAGTTTAGTGCTAGCTGCCAGATCTGCTTTTATAGACCTTTCTTTTTCAACACATAATTTGCAGCAAGTTCGCCGGTGATCCGTTTGCCTTCAGTGTCTAACATGATCAACTGATTTTCACCGACCAAATATTGTGTACCATCTTCTAGGGTGATTTTCTGGCCCAGTTCGTCCCATGTCACTTTGCCCATCAGTTTTAAAATCTTTTCATCTTTACCTAAATAAACTGTTTCTTGGACAAAGCTATTATCAGCTTGCAAAGTGATTAGGGTTTGCATTCCTTCACAACTGGCGCAAGGCAATACGCCTTCATAACTACCAGCCCAATCGAGCGAGTTTTGGCTGGTATCACCTACTGGTATGGATTTTGCCGCTTCTGTTTGAGCTTGGGCTGTATTGACTGCCGTTTCTTCTTTTGGGGCTTCTGAGCAAGCCGTGGTGAATAAAGCCAGCAGTGCGATGTAACATAGTGATTTTTTCATAGTAGCTCCAATAGAAATTTTGGGAATTATGCATTAAGTGCACTCATCATACCCGCCAAGACTAGGTTAGGCTAACTTTTGCTATTTCTATTTTTATAACAATAACTTAAGTTGTTTTTGTGTGGATTTTAAGTGGCCAGTATGTTAGTTGTTAGTCCTAAGCGGTAATCAACGGGATGATAATTTATCCTTTGAAACTAGTCACTTTCAAGATTGAATCTATACTAAAATGTAACTATTCATCGTAAACGGTGGTTTTGTGGTGTTATTTAAGAAAAGTGCTGATGTTATCGAAGATACATCCCATAAGCCTAAACAAGGCATTTGGAAGGTGGCCATTATCGATGATGAACCTGGGATCCATGATGTCACTCGATTTGCGTTAAAAAATCTGACCTTAGATAATCGAGTCTTGCAGTTCTACTCCTGTTACAGCGCTGCTGAAGGTTTAACATTATTTCAAACTGAATCAGATATTGCCTTGGCCTTTATTGATGTCGTCATGGAAACCGATCATGCAGGCTTAGAGCTAGTACAAAAAATTCGCACTGAATTAAATAACCACAGTACCCGCATCATTTTACGTACGGGTCAGCCGGGGCAAGCACCTGAAGAGCAAGTTATTCGGGATTTTGACATTAACGATTATAAAGCTAAAACAGAGCTCACCGCGGCTCGGCTTAAGTCTTGTGTGTACACCTCATTACGCTCCTATCGCGATATAAAAATTATCGAGCAAAGCCAAAAGGGGATGGAAAAAGTGATTGCTGCTTCCACCTCTGTACTTAAGAGCCATACATTGCATAACTTTGGTAGTGCAGTGCTCGAACAGACCTTGCAGCTGCTCAATCTTGAAAGCTCGGCTCTTTATCTCACGAGTTATCATCAAGATCTTTACCTCGATACTCAAATGAATCTGCTAGCCGCCACAGGAGATATGATCAGTTACTTTGAAGGTGGCAGCGTTGAGACTCTGCCAGGGGATGTGCGGGAACATATTATTGAAGCGATAGCGCTAAAAACTTCGCTGATCCGTGACAATATCTATGTTGGATTTTATGAGCTTAGTGGTCATGTTACCAGTATTCTCTATTTACAACACAACACTAAGTTAACGGATTTTCAAGTCAGCATTCTTGAGCTATTTGCGGCAAATGTGAGCTTAACCTTTGAGAACTTGTCGGGCCGCGAAAATGTGCAGCAGACACAAAGGGAGCTAATTTTAATCATTGGAGATGCCATTGAGCAGCGCAGTAAGGAGACTGGGGCCCATGTGCGCCGCGTAGCGCGCATGACAGAAATGCTCGCGATTGCCATTGGTATGAAGGCTGACTTTATCGAAACCATTCGTTATGCGGCGCCTCTTCATGATGTAGGCAAAATTGGTATCCCTGAGAGTATTTTGCATAAGCCCGGTAAACTCGATGCCGAGGAATGGGCGATTATGCAAACCCACGCAGAGAAGGGTTACAACCTGTTGGTTGGCTCAAATCGTATCATTGCCAAAATGGGCGCTAGAATTGCTTATACTCACCATGAACGTTGGGATGGGCAAGGTTATCCCCGTGGGCTATCGCAGGAAGACATTCCGATTGAAGGCCGCCTCATGGCGATTGTCGATGTGATTGATGCTTTGCTTTCCAAGCGAAGTTACAAAGAGGCTTGGTCAGTTGAGGCGGTGCGCGAGTACATCTTAGCGCAATCGGGTAAACAGTTTGATCCCGTCTTATGTGAAGCCAGCCTTGATTTGTTAGATGTGTTTGCCTCCCTACATATTCATATTCCGGACGAGCCGCTATGACCCGAATGCTTGATCGAATTTTATTTGATGTCAGTAAGTCTCAGGTTATTGATGAGGGTGATCTCATTCAAGCATCACAACTTATCGTGAGCTCAATTTGTAAGGGATTACTGATCTCTCGGGCGGGCATTTGGTTGTTGAGTCCGGATAATCAGAGCATCACTTGTTATTATTCACTCGACAATCAGCAACCACAAGAAGCGTTAGTGCTCACTCGCGCGCAGTTTCCCCATTACTTTAGCCTGCTCGACAATGAGCGCACAATTGTCGCCAATAAGGCGCAAACGGATCCCGCCACTAAAGAATTTGTCGAAACCTATCTTAAACCGAATCAGATCAGCTCTTTGTTGGATAGTCCTATTCGTCACCACGGCAAAATGGTGGGGATTATTTGTTCTGAACATCAGGGCGAGGCGAGGGAATGGACTCGGGATGAGAAGGCTTTTGCCTCGGCGCTCGCCGACCTTTTTGGTCGAGCCATGAGTGCTAAAGAGATTATTGAATATCAACAACAGCTCAAGCTCATTAATACCGATCTTGAGCATCAAGTTGAGCTGCGTACCGCAGAGCTTGAAACGGCATTATCGACTTTAAAATCAACCCAAAAGCACTTAATTGAAAATGAAAAAATGGCGGCCTTAGGCAGCTTAGTTGCTGGTGTTGCCCATGAAGTGAACACCCCCCTTGGCATAGCTGTCACATCCGTGACCCATTGTTTGGATGAGTTATCCCTATTGAAAGGACTCTTTGAGAAAAACGAGCTCGATGAGGATAAATTTGTCAGCTTTATCAATACTATGCAGGATGGTTTATGCTTAATTGAGCGTAATCTTTCCCGTGCTGCAGAACTGGTGCATAACTTCAAGCGCACTGCTGCAGACCAATCGATACTGGAACGCGAGCGCTTTAATCTGAAGAATTATATTTTTCAGATATTTAGTTCATTAAAACCCTTGATGCGTAAGAAAAATATTACTTTAAAAGTTGAACTTGACGATAATATTTTTATTGATTCTTATCCTGGTGCGATCGCACAAATTTTCACTAACTTAGTCGCTAACAGTTTTCGCCATGCTTTTCCCGATGATTTTGTCGGTGATAAGCAAATTGTGATAGTAGTTGAAAAAATGGCTTCGCAGATCAAGATGATTTATGAAGATAATGGCGTAGGCATGTCCGATGAAGTGAAAGCCAAAGCATTCGAGCCCTTTTTTACCACTGCAAGGCAGAGTGGTGGAACAGGTTTGGGGATGTCGATTATTTATAATCTGATCACACAAAAACTGAATGGTAATGTGTCACTCTTCTCTGCGCCTAATCAGGGGTTACGTATTGAGATGCTGATCCCTGAAAGTAGTAAGGGTTGAGATAGGTTAGCGTCTTCTTATATGTTTATTAAGTAAAAGACGAATTGAAATCTTACTGAGCCAACATGGTATTTACCTTTTGCGGTTTAATATTCTGTTGCGTTGTTTTTCCTGCATTAACAGCCAACAGCCCTGTTATCTGTTCTTCCTGCTCGCGACATTTTGTATGCTACAATCTTGGCACTTCAACATGGCTTATCAATCCTAAATATTTCAATGAGAAAAGGCATTTTACTGGCGGGCGGTACTGGCTCGCGTCTTTATCCTATGACGCAGGTTGTCTGTAAGCAATTACTGCCCATTTATGATAAACCAATGATTTATTACCCTTTGGTCACTCTTATGCAAGCCGAGATTCGGGATATATTGATCCTTTTTATACCCTACTATTTCGCTGTTTCGCGAATGACTCTATAAGCAGGTATTGGATGAAATATAGCGAAACAGAATTAGCCGAAGTATTGGTGTTTGAACCCCAAGTATTTGGTGATAAGCGTGGTTTTTTTAAGGAAACGTTCAGGCAATCCTATTTTGATGCTTGTTTTACTGCAAGAGGACTTGAGCCTCCCGTATTTGTGCAGGAAAATCAGAGTCGTTCGCAACACAATGTACTACGTGGATTGCATTTTCAACAGCGTAAGCCACAAGGTAAATTGGTGCGAGTTTGTGCTGGGAGCATCTTTGATGTCGCCGTCGATATACGGGCCGACTCGGCCACCTATGGAAAATGGGTTGGGCGAGTGCTATCGGCAGAGAATCATCTGCAAATGTGGATCCCACCGGGCTTTGCGCACGGTTTTTATGTTCTTAGTGATTATGCTGATGTTATTTATCAATGTACCCAATATTATGATCCTGAAGATGAAAGCGTTTTAGCTTGGAACAGTGCTGAGTTTGCCATTGATTGGCCATTAATTGCCGCACCGATTTTATCCACCAGAGATAGCATCGCCAGCACACCCTCATAAAGCCAATCACTGCTTGTATTAAATAAATGGTCAATAGAGTCGTGAGCTAATTTGGCAGTGCAGATTTTACTATTGTAAGTTAGTCCTAATGGCAGAAAACAAAACGGGCAAGAATTATCTTGCCCGTTTTGAGGTTTAGCTGCGTACTAACTATTTAATGGGGTCTACACTGGGTCTGGTATACCAAGGTGACCGCGCATCAGTCATATCAAATAAGTTGTATTTACGACCAAGCATTTGGCCACCGTCACGGGTCAACGGCATCCAAGAGAGGAAGCCACGGCTTTGAGTCGGTCTAATTGTCATTAAATCGAATGGAATTGAAATATAGAATCCCTTGGTAAAGCTACCTTCACCGTATTCTTCTGCTGACAAGTTAGTCTTAGTCGCAAATGCACCGACGATAACGCCACTATCAAACTGTTTTGAGAAATCGACCGTTATGCCTTTGTCCTCGGTAAGATATTGGCCTGCACTGATTTTTAACAAGGTATTCGGGAACCACTTAGGCTGGTAATAAGCTGTTGCATGTCCAGTCACTACACCGGTTTGTACGCGATATGGACCTGTAATAGGATCGTATTGATGCTCATCCTCGAAGAAACCAAACATGCTGTCAGGATCTCTTTGTTTCGCATAGTTAACATCAAAACCGAATGCCCACTCACTGTTTAGCGGTCGATAAAGGAATTCTGTACCTACTCCACCATACATCATCTCTAAATAACCACCATAGGCTTGATAGGAGATGTTATCGCTCAGATTATCCATCCAAGTTAGCTGTAAGTTAGTCGCTCTGACCGTTGAGTCATGGACATATTGACGAATAAGCGTTCTTACGCGTTTTAAGTCGGTACCATCAGGTGGAACATCGTACAAAAATTTATCGTAGTTATCATAGAGATTCAAATAAAGTGATCCCGAAATTTCCAAGCGATCATTAAATCGATACGCTGCACTGCCAGTAACACCTATGTTGAACATATAGAAACCTTCTGAACCACCGAAGGATTGCACCATAGTGGGGGTAATATCAAAACTTAATTTATCCAACCAATCCTCATGGGATTGGGTTACTAATGTTCCTTGAGGCGACCTTGGTACACTGATTTCTGTGCTATCCGCCATATCTGCATTGATATAACCATAGGTAGCTACTTGAGCGAATTTATCAGCGTCGATACGTGTCTCTGTTATCGACTGCTTATAACGGGTTTCAATAAGACGATATTCAGTAATTATCTGCTTGTTAGTGTTATTTGCCAGTATAGTGGCGGCTCTATGGTGGGCTTCTTTACGGTCCATATACTTTACTTGATCTGCAACCACGGTCACACTGTGATTATCAAGATAGATTTTTGGATTGTCGTAACCAGCGATAGTACTAAGCTCAGTCGCTACTCTGTCCCAATCAGTTTGGCTGGGCATTTCAGCGTGGATAGTCGTGTTTGTAACCGGTTCTGACTTTGATGACTCAGTTGTTACTAATGGCTGAGTTGTTACCGTTGAAATAGCCGTATCGGTAGAGGATTGTGCTGTTTCTTCTGTACCGTCATGCGTTACTCTTTTACCCGACATAGGTACTGCTGCTATAGGTTTATATTTCTCTGCAGGAGTATCACGTTTAATTTGTCGTAAATCATTGAAGTTAGTCTGCAGGCTAACGCCTAACGTCCAAGTATTACCACGCTCATAGCTTAGGTGGAAATCACTCCAGCTCGTTGCTCGGTAGAGTAAGCCATAGTTAAATTTACTGTCTTGTGACATATCGACGCCACCACCAGTGACGGGGAAATCTGCTAGATAATCATTTCCATCATATTCTACTTTTACTCGTAAAGGTTCCCACGGCGTTTGATATTCAATACCGCCATATAATGCCGCACAGCCTTTAAACCAACGTTGGTAGTCGACAGTTCCACCTTTTCCTCCAAAAGATGTGTCTCGATCACAATTATCATTAAGATCTTTTTTATCCGAAGTCAGGTTACCGCTATTTCCTATATAGCCCCAGCCTATCCCTAAGGTAAAGTCGACTGGACCAACACGTTTAGTGGCCGCAATAAACTCGCCATCAAATAAGCCTGTACCGCCAAAATCTCTTATACCAATAGAAGTTTCTGGTAACCAGTAACTTTCTTCTACTAGACGGACTTTAAAGTCGATACCTTTATCAGTGTACTTGGTGTTACCGCTGAAACTCGGATCGTTACTGTAGAGTAGATCTTGTACTTGGGTATAACGAACCGTAGTTTCAAACCAAGGGAATAATTGCACTGAAGCTGAAAAATGCTGGTATTCAGAGTTATAAGTTGTTGCAAAATTAAACTCACCTTCAGGAGCCATACGTCCTGTAGGCATTTGCATTAATCCTACACCACCAAAGTCCGATTGTGAGGCTAAGAGTGGAGGATAGCTAAATTCATCGGCTTGGATATGGAATAAAGGGAAAAGAGCCAGAGCAATAGCTGAAAGTTTACTTAACGTAAGATTAGAATGGGTAGCGTTATTCATTACAGAGCCCGATTCCTTAGTAATTCAATAATATTGGCGTTCAATGTGCTGTAGTCTTCTACTAAGTCTGAAAATTCAACATAAAGCACAGCTCCTGGAGCAATATCTTGCGCTTGAGCATTCCAATAGGCTATTGGTTGTTTTAGTGCTTTACCATCTGGTTGAACTATCCATACGAAGCTATTATCAGCGTTTTCTAATGGAATCGCTTTCGCTAAATAGTCTTTACTATTCTTATTGACTTGCCATTCAAAACTTCCCGCTTTAGCTACCGCACCCATGACAAGTACTGTCGTAGGTCTCTGAGGTAAGATAAGTTCGAAACGGCCATCAATTAGAGGGTTGTATGAGTCATTTATCCTAATTAGATCAGGATGTAATGGCTGCATTACGCGCTGTCCAAGCTTGATTTGTCGTAAAAACTGCGCAAGTTTTGCAAGCTTTGCTGTATAGATACTGTCATCTGCAGCTTGACCCATTTGTGCTAGTTGGGACAGGGTTTCTTTGCGCTTAGCTTCTAAAGCGGCAGTGTTTTGGATATCGAGTAGTGCTGCACCCAACCAATAAATAGGGGTTATCTCTTTATGATTGTTTTTATTATGTATTTGGAGTTGTTGCAAGCCGTTCAGTACTACTTTATCAAGACGAATCGATGTTGGATAAAGTAATTCAACTTGTGCATCTTGGTTTGACGACGTTGTAACTAACAATTGGGTTTCAGCCTGAGCTACTGTCGCTAAAACAGAACTGAGCAGTAGCGCTAAGGGCATTAAATAGGATCTCATTGGGACTCCACTAAGACGCAAATGGCTTGAGTAATGTAATTTCGATAAAAGGCTGATTAGGGGCAATTTTTTGACGACTCTTAATCACATGACCTGTTTCTGGTGTGAGCCAAAATTCATTTTGATACTGAATATTGAGATTATCTACCGAAACTGATTCAAGGTAATGTAGCGCTTGGGTTGGAGTATCGTTGATGAGAATGTTTTCTTTAGCAATAAAACTAAAATGTGAATTTACGCGGTAGCCAAAGTGATATCCGGGTTGCCAATCAATCGTTCGAGTCCATGTTTTGGGAGTGCTATCTAAATGTAAGCCTAAGAGTATAGGATCTGGCTCATTGCTTTCTACTGCAATTAAATCACCTGTTAATAGGTTGCTCGTCCTAACCAATCGTCCATTTATTGTTACTAACATGGCTTTATCTGCAGAGAGCCATTTTAACTCTGTTATTGCAGGAGTCGGTGGCAGCGTTAAGGTGAACTTAGGCTCTGCAAGTGCAAGTACAATGAACGCTTGAGGTATACCATCGATTCGAGCATAGATACTGGCATAGGGGATATTATTAACTTGCTGTTCCGACAATTGAGTATCTTTGTCACCGATAAAGGCTAACTTCAAAGTATCGTTAAGTGCGCTGATTCTTTGGCTACAAGCGGTTGTGTTTACTAACACAATCGAGATTGTCAGTAGTGACAGTAATTTTTTATGTATACGCATCCGAGTTGCTTATTCTCAATTAGGATTAAATAGCGAATTTAAAGAGGTATCAGACAGATTTCAAGTTATGAAATTAACTTTGTAAACACTCAAAAAAAACAACCGCCCATAAGGCGGCTGTTTAGAAGCATACTAACAATAGCTTAGTTACCAGTACCTGTAGTTGTACCTGTGCCAGTACCTGTGTTGGTAATTGGGTTACCATCAGAACTGTTAGAGATAACAACTGCGCCAGCAATTGCAGCAGCAGCAGCTACGCTACCAGCAACGATAACACCAGTACTAGTGCTTGCAGCAGTACCAGTACCGGCAGCTTCGCCTTCAACTGCATTTGCAGCCATAGAGCTGAATGCTGTCATTGCAACGATAAGTGCTAGTGAAGTTTTTTTCATCGTGATTCCCTTTTTGAAAAAATGTGCATGATTTTTTGATAATCTAGTACAGCATAGTAAGCGATGCAAACAAAATTATCAATGTTAAATCCATCTTCTTGCTCATGCGAAAGTTTGAATTTCGGTACTAATATTCATGCTATATCTATCCATTTGGCATGATTTTTAGTGAAGAAACTGATTAAGCCGTTAGCTTATTTTAAGCAAAAGAAATCTTTAAGTTCATCGATTTGTTCCATGGCATCTTTATAGCCTAAGTCGATTAAAGCGCTGGTATAAGTTTTTTCGAAGAGTAGGTAGGACACAATACTTGAGTCTGATTGCCTGTCTATACCGATGAAGCCGAGTAAGGTTTTGACGGCCCATGGCATGTCATCATAGAAGCGGGCAGCAATTTTGCTGAGATCTTCGCTAGGTTTGATGACTAGGGCCTTAATCGGATGCAAGGCGAGTTTGTTACGGCTTGACTCAGGAATCAGGCTTAAAGTGTTATTGATCCTTTCTAGTCTCTCAAGGTCGCTATTTAAGGTATCTGAAAAGATGGTATCGAGCAGATGACCCGCTATGGTCGCCGTTTTTGGGTGATATTCTAGTTCCATAGGAAAGTGCTTGTGCGGGCTCTCTAAGTTAATAACTAAGAGTTTTTCTGCGCCTAAATGAATAGGGCTTGAGAGCGGTGCTAGCTGATGGACTGAACCATCGCCATAATAGGCTTGGTTGAGTTTAATGGATGGAAATACCATAGGGATTGCCGAACTGGCGAGTAGGTGCTCGGTATTGAGCATGATACGTTCGCCACTGCGACGGGCACGGGTCCAGTTTTCGATTTCTTTCGCGGCTTGGAAAAAGGTCACTGAGCGAGAGTTATTATAACAAGAGGCATCCACACTCAGCGCTGTCAGTGAGCCATTACGGATATTACGGTCTATACGTTTAAAGTCGATGAGCTCATTGAGTAAGCCTCTTAGCGGATCATTATCGAGCAGACTGCCTGCATCGGTATTGACCTTATCATCTTGCATGCCTTTGAGGGCCATTTTCGTTAGATGGCTGAGAACGCCTGTGATCGAAGCTCGGTAGACTTTTCGGGTTTCAAAATGGCGCCAAACCCATTCGAGTTTTCTGACGCCTAGGTGAAAGCAAGAGGCATGGGTCGCGATAGCGGTGCCATTGATGGCACCCGCAGAGGTTCCGCAAATAATTTTAAAGGGAATACCATGATTGCGTGGATAAAGCTGGACCAGTGCTTTTAACACGCCGACTTGGTAGGCCGCCCTAGCGCCGCCACCGCCTAAGACTAATGCAGTTGATGTAGGCAATCTTCAGACTCAATTTATTGTTTTAATAGTTTTATTAAAGCAACGCCCCCCTATAAAAAGCAAGTCGGTAGACTCAATTAGTTGTAAATTTCGATTTATCGTTTATTCGATTGCTGGAACATTTCGCTTTAGACAATTAATCCGCTGTAACTTTGGTCGTTTTGCTGAGGCCAAAGCAATGCTCCGATGTTGGAAACTCACCCGTCCTCACTTCTTGGGCATATTGGGCGCAGGCCTTAGTGATCAATGGTCCTAAGTCGATATAGCGTTTAGCAAATTTAGGCGTGTAGTCAGAAAATAAGCCTAAGATATCCTCAGTCACGAGCACTTGACCATCGCAGGCGGGTGAGGCGCCAATGCCTATGACTGGGATTGAGACTCCTGCCGTCACTGTGCGCGCCGCGAGCTCGGATGTGCCTTCAATCAGTATGCTAAAAGCGCCTGCTTGCTCAAAGTCTTTCGCTAAACTAACGAGGGCTTCGATGGCGGCAGCATCCCTTGCTTGGGTTTTAAATCCACCCAATTGATTCACGTGTTGCGGCATTAATCCTATGTGTGGCATTACAGGGATCCCTCGCTGGGTTAAAAAACGAGTGGTGTCGAGCATCTCTGCGCCACCCTCGAGTTTTACCGCCTGCGCGCCTGTGCGTATTAATACTTGGCTGGCATGTTTGAAGGCTTGCTGAGGCGATTCTTGATAACTCCCAAAGGGCATATCGATAATAACGCAGGCATGTGCTGCGCCGCGAGTGACAGCAAGACCATGATTAATCATCATTTCTAAGGTGACCCCGAGTGTAGAGTCTTGCCCATAAACCACCATGCCGACGGAGTCGCCGACGATAATCATATCCACATGGGGATCGATAATTTCTGCCATCGGCTTTTCATAGGCGGTGAGGGCAACTATGGGGGTTTTACCTTTCATTTTTTGTAATGTAACGGGCGTTACGCGATTTTTATCCATGTGGATACTCATGTCATCTCCAATTTATTCAGTCTGATATGACATGTTAGCGTTTGCAGCTTTGGCTTGAGCTCGATAGATTGACTTAATGTCTAGATAAAAAGACACTTATTTACAAAAGGTGCTTCTAAACAAAGAGGCGCTTCTATACGGAAGAGGCTCGATAATACGAAAAGAAGCTTCGATATAAAAATCACCTTGGGCGATAACACCTTGAATCAAGTCACTGACACGCATTTATCCCAGCAGCATATTACTCAGCACACGCAGGTCGCACCTTCACGTTTAGCCGCCGCAGGGCTAAGTGCCTCCATCATGTTGCTTAAGCGAACACTCAAGCCGTTTGAACATGTGCAGCGCCATAGTCATTCTTGGGGACAGGTCATTTATGCCAGTCAAGGTGTGCTGAGTGTGATCACGCCTGCTGGGCGTTACATTGTGCCGCCTGAACAAGCGGTGTGGGTGCCTCCCTTTGTCGATCATGAGGTTATCGCGCTAGGTCAGGTGCAATTGAGTAGTCTGTATTTGGATGAAACCCGGATAGGCGGGTTTCCACCCGACAGTACTTGTTTGAGTGTGAAGCCAGTTTTGCAGTTATTACTGCAAGAGGCTAATACCTTAGTGAAGAGTGAGGCTGGGCTAATTGATCCCGATTTTAAGGATCGCGTCATGCGGCTCTTGATGGTGATCCGTGACTTTATGGTACTCGCCCCTAAGGTCGCCTTGGATTTACCTTATCCTAGGGATAAAAAATTACTGCGCATTACCGAGGCTTTGCTTGCCGATCCAAGCGAACAGCGCACTTTGGTTGATTGGCAGCGGGAGGTCGGTGCCTCGGCCCGCACGTTAGCGAGATTATTTAAACAGCAAACTGGGCTGAGTTATAGCCAATGGTTGCAAAGGCTTAGATTGCAGGTAGCGATTCAGATGCTCAGCCGAGGTGAATCAGTGCTCACTACAGCGTTATCCTTAGGTTATGCCTCGGGTTCAGCCTTTGGTTATATGTTTAGGCAGTTGATGGGCGTCGCTCCGAGTCAGTATCTGTTAGCGCAAAATACCTTGCCAAAAATACAGTGCCCAAAATACAGCAGTAAACAGCCACACATAAAAAGTCATGTTGCGAGCCAATGTGAACGATGAAGGTCAATAAAAAGTCCAATAAAAAACGCACTTAAGCTGGGCTCAAGTGCGTTTCGTTTTTGATCTTCAGCTTGTCTACATTTCGCGTTGAGGCTTAGCCTTTAACTGCGTTTTTCAGGAAGTCGAGCAGTTGATCGAATGGAATATCTTGTTTTTCACCTGTGCGGCGGTTTTTGTATTCAAATACGCCAGCATCAATATTGCGATCGCCAATCACCACTGTATGTGGGATACCAATCAGTTCCATATCGGCGAACATCACGCCTGGACGCTCTTTACGATCATCCAATAACACTTCGATACCCGCTTCGTTTAAGTCTTTGTATAACTGCTCGGCGATATCGGTTACGCGGTGCGACTTGTGCATGTTCATTGGCAGAATACCCACGCTAAATGGCGCAATCGCTTCTGGCCAAATGATGCCACGGTCATCGAAGTTTTGTTCGATGGCTGCTGCCACAATACGGCTCACGCCGACACCGTAACAACCCATCAGTAGCACCTGTGACTTGCCATTTTCGTCAAGTACAGTCGCGTTCATCGATTTAGAGTAGTTAGTGCCCAGTTGGAAAATATGGCCCACTTCGATACCGCGTGCCATAGCATAAGTGCCTGAACCATCAGGTGTTGGCTCGCCTTCGACTACGTTACGGATGTCGGCAACTTGCGCTGTCGGCAGATCGCGTTCCCAGTTGATACCAAAATAGTGTTGGTCATCAACGTTAGCACCGGCGGCAAAATCGCTCATGACGCTAACGCTGTGATCGATAACGATAGGGATTTTAAGACCGATAGGGCCAAGTGAACCAGGACCTGCGCCAATGGCGTCACGGATTAGGGCTTCTGGCGCCATTTCCAATGGTGATGCGACTAAATCTAACTTGTCGGCTTTGACTTCGTTGAGTTCATGGTCGCCACGAACGATTAACGCCACTAGCGGAGCGGCTTCGGTTGCACCGACTACGATCAAGGTTTTGACCGTTTTAGTGATATCCAAACCAAACTGCTCAACTAATTCCGCAATGGTCTTCGCATTTGGGGTATCGACTAAACGCAATGCTTCAGTGGCTGCGCCGCGGGGTTCAGTTGGCATAGGTGATTCGGCTTTCTCAATGTTAGCCGCGTAATCGCTGCCCGTTGAGTAAGCAATTAAATCTTCACCGCTTTGTGCTAGAACATGGAACTCGTGTGACATGCTGCCACCGATTGAACCCGTATCAGCTAAAACTGGGCGGAAAGCTAAGCCCATGCGCGATAGAATGTTGCTATAGGCTGTGTACATAGCCTCATAGGTTTCATTCATGGTATCGACGTCAAGGTGGAAAGAGTAGGCGTCTTTCATCAAGAATTCGCGTGAGCGCATCATGCCAAAACGTGGACGAACTTCGTCACGGAATTTGGTTTGAATTTGGTAAAGATTCAGCGGTAATTGCTTGTATGAACTGACTTCTTTACGAATGAGATCGGTGATCACTTCTTCATGGGTTGGCCCCAGTACGAAGTCGCGATTGTGACGATCTTTAAAGCGTAACAGCTCGGGACCAAACTTTTCCCAACGACCCGTTTCTACCCACAAGTCTGCCGGTTGCACCATAGGCATTAGAATTTCAATTGCACCGGCTTTGTTCATTTCTTCACGAACAATGGCTTCGACTTTACGTAGTACACGTAAGCCCGTGGGGAGGTAGCTGTAAAGGCCCGACGCATTACGACGGATCATACCCGCACGTAACATTAATTGATGACTAATGACTTCTGCGTTGGCAGGAGTTTCTTTCTGTGTTGATAGCAGGTACTTGCTGACGCGCATTACCGATGTCCAAATTTGAGTTGAATGGTCGCCATTTTATCACCTGCTTTGATGATGTCACCTACGTATTTAGGTTAAATTCAACTAGCTGGGGGTAAAAGGCATTTTTTTATGCTGGATAACGGATAACGGATAACGGATAACGGATAACGGATAACGGATAACGGATAACAGAAGGAAGAGCGCTGTGCTGTTAGATCGTGACTTCGTCACTGCTAGTATCAAGATTATCCTTACTGCTTACTTATCCCGCCTATCGCCAATTATTTTAGCGGGGTTGCCTGCCACTATCGCCCATTCGGGCACATCTTTCGTCACTATGCTGCCCATACCCACCACAGCGTGATCGCCAATGGTCACACCATCGACTATGCCTGCCTGAGCGCCAATCCACACATCTTTACCAATAACAATGCCTTTGGAGTTGGCAGCTTGTTGATATATGGGCGTATCTGGCGCCATGCCATGGTTGAAGGCATAAATAGTGACATTATTAGCGATGCGAGTCTGGCTGCCAATCTGAATCCCGACCCTGCCGCCATCGAAGGAGCAACCATGATTAATCGCCACTTCGTCCCCTAGCGTGATAGGCCCATGCAAAAAACACTCGGCGGCGATCATGCAGCGATTACCTATGCGGATATCACGATTGGGTTCGGCAAATAACTGAGCTTCGGGGGCGATAAAACAGTGCTCGCCGATAGTTACCGTTTCGAGGGCACAAAGTTTTGCTTGAATATCGTCTTGCCAAGGTTTGGCCCAGATTAAATGTTTCTCTTTTAAAGAAAAATACAGCCACGGCATCCAAGAGAGCCGCTTTTTATGCTGGCTTTGATAATCAGGTTTTGATGTAGGCGTTGGCGCGGACATTTAGCCACATTTCCCCGGTTTGAGTTCCAATACTAAGATATATTCTTGGTCATTATCATCGACCGCCATGTGCCAGAATACATCTAAATCATAGAGGGCGACTTGATATAATTTAGGATCGTCCTTGGCTTTTTTATAGGCGGGGCGCGGATCTTGCCCCAAGACTCCGCGGATAAGTACGGCTAAATCTGTGTAGGTTTCCTGCTCGGCGTAACGCTCAATCTGTGCCTTGGCATTATCGGAATACACCACTGAAATCAGTTTTGGGGCGTCTTGAGCAATGCCGCCGACTGCATCGGTAATCGAATCCGAGAAAGGAATGTAAGGCTTAATATCGATAATCGGCGTGCCATCGACCAGATCCATACCGGAAATCTCAAGGCAAACTTTGCCCTTGCGCTGCACTACGCCGTGCAGTTTCACCACAGACTGACCAATGCCATTCGGGCGAAAAGTGGAGCGAGTGGCGAACACGCCGAGTTTTTCATTGCCGCCTAATCGCGGTGGCCTGACTGTGGTTTTCCAACCTTGGGCAAGATTTTCATGGAAGCAAAATAGCAACCAGAGATGGGAATATTGCTCTATGCCACGCACCGCATCGAGATGATTGACATGGGGTTCGAGTTCGACATAGCCGCGAGCCTCAACGAGTCCGGGTTGTCTTGGAATGCCAAACTTTTGTTTATAGGGGGTGCGGCATGTCGCTACTGCGACAATTTGGTTGGTAAATGTCATGCAAAAAATTACCTAAAAGGGTAAGTATCACAACCGCCTAAGCTCATCATTAAGGCCCATCTTTGAGCGCTAATTATGCAGCGTTAGCCATGAATCCTTGCTCATGGAACATCAGCCATTAAGCGGTTGATAGGGGCAATCTTAGAACACTATAGGATCACGCCGCGAGCAGTATGCTTAATATGCGTGAGGCTTACTCTGTTGTAGCCGTTTTTACTGCTTGACCAACGCATAATGCGCGGCTGATACAACCTTGGGCAGCTTCTTCAAATATGACACATTGCTTGATGATAATGCCGTTAGCCCCTTTATCTGCAGCATTGCGACGGGCTTCGGTTCTGGCATCGGCAAGTGACGCAGGCGCGCCGTTGGTATCGGCCTGACAGGACTCACCTTCGACCAATCCTTTTAATTCATAATGACCTTTCGGCAAGGTATCACCTTCATAAAGGATGACATCGGATGCCTTGAAATAGTCATTAATCGCCTCACTGTCCAAATTACTGTTAAAACTGTAGTCGCTTGCACAGGCACTGAGCAGGAGCACTAATGCACTTGAGAGGATAATTTTCATGGTTTGACCTGAGGTTGAGGAGAAAACTGCGCAGCCTTGGTAGGCTGCGCCGATGCGATATTATTATCTGAGTAAATTCTACCGCTTAAGGTACTTTTGATAAAGCTGCTGATGGCGATTATTCAGATCTATCTGCCGTCCTTCAATCCAGATTGCCTCAATTTTATTGGTCATAGGGTCGAGAATGTCCCCCTCTGACAGCACGACACTGCCTTGGTATCCCACCGCTATCGCACCTAAATCATCGACACCTAGCAACTTTGCTGCATCTAAGGTGATGGACTTCAGTGCTTGTTCAGGCGTTAAACCATAAGCGGCGCTGTAACCTGCGGCGTAGGGGAGGTTACGGCTATTCCAGTCCGATGAGAACCCAAGGGCGAAGGGAATACCTGCATTGGCGAGTAAAGATGGGATCTTAAAGGGTAAATCGACTGGCTCATCTTTACGTTTAGGCAGACTCAAGGTATGAGGGTAAATGACTCCAGCCTTAACTTCCCTTAGGCTTGAGTCCAAACGCCATGCATCGTATCCGCCGACAATTACCAGTTTGAATTGATATTTTTTCGTCAAGGCGATCACTTGCTCAATTTGGCCAACACTGTCGGCATGGGCAAACAGTGTCGCTTTGCCTTGGTATAGCGGCAACATGGCCTGCCAGCGCAGGTTGTTGGTCGCGGACAGGGGATCTTCATCCTGGTTTTTGTCTTTACCGTTGGCCTTATCACTTAAGAAATAGCGATAGCCATCTTCAAAGGCGACATTGAGCTTGTCGATCGCCTGCTGATTTTTCTCGATGGCCTTGGCTTTCTCTTTTTCATCTTCTGGCATGCGTTTGATTTGCGGCCAATAGACATGGAACTGTCCAGCACTTGGTGTCATCGCATCTTCAATCGTCCATGCATCGAGATCCACCAGTACCGATTGTCCTGCTAACCCATCACCGCTCGGAACGATTTGTGCGTGGGTAATGCCGTTGTAACGTATGGTCGGGATGAGCTCCGAATCCGCATTGTAAGCTGTGGCCGTGCTGATCTGCGGATTGATATAGCCTACCTCGGCGTTATCAACCGTTGGGCGGCTCATTTCAATTTCGACTAAGCCTAAGCTGGTGTCTAGGGCGATTAAGCCCGGATACAAGTGTTTACCGCTGGCATCGATGATTTGAGTGTCACTGGTTTCTGCGGTTGCATTGTTCATTTGGCTGGTCAGTTGAGGCCCAACAGCAGTGATTTTGCCATTTTCAATTAAGACGTCTGTGTTGCTGAGCACGCCTTGACTGACTGTGTGCACAGTGGCGTTTTTAATCAGTACGCTGCGGCTTTGTTTAGGTGTAGGCACAATATCGCTTGCCATAGCTGGGGCCAGCGTGGTGCAAATTGCGCCGAGTAGCACCACAAACAAAACGGTTTTAGATAAATGTTGCATTATTTGGCTCCCTCATGAGCGTGGCCCCATGCCTGATAGTGAGTGTCGCAGTGCCAGTGTGGCTCGTTGAGTGGCGTGATTTTTTCACCCGCTTTAGTTTGGTCATCACTGCTGAGAATTTTTTGGATAAGTGCGGCGCGCTCGTTGACTACAGCGAGCTGGGCAACTTGGTCTTGGTCGCGGTCAAAATAGCGTTTTCCTTCAACCCATGCCTGCGTCACTTTGGCGTAAATAGACAGCGGCTCTGCGTTCCAGAGTACGATATCGGCCATTTTCCCTGGAGTAAGTGAACCCACAAATTCATCGACTCTTAATTGCTTGGCCGGATTAATAGTGACCATGTTCCAAGCATCTTCCTTCGACATATTGCAATACATCATAGACTTAGCCGCTTCTTGGTTGAGTCTGCGCTGCATTTCATAGTCGTCTGAGTTTATGCTGGTGGTCACCCCCTTGTTTTGCATCAGGCACGCGTTTTGCGGAATCGCATCATACACCTCAAACTTATAGGCCCACCAATCGGCAAAGGTCGAGGCGCCAGCACCATGGGTAGCCAGTTCACTCGCCACTTTGTAACCTTCGAGCACATGGGTAAAGGTTTGTACTTTAAAGTGATAGGCCTCGGCTAAGCGGATAAACATCAGGATTTCTGACTGCACATAGGAATGAATGTGCACATCACGCTGCTGATTTAATACTTCGGCCACTGCTTGCAGACGGTAACTTGGGCGCGGAGCGACGGTTTTCTTTTTATCGCTGGAGCGCAGATTATCATAGGTTTTTAACGCCTTTTCATAGGCGATAGCAGCGTCGAAGGTTTCTTCAAATAACGCTTTTACTCCCATGCGAGTCTGGGGGAAGCGCTGAACAAATTTCTCACCCCAGTTACTCTGTTTGACGTTTTCACCTAAAGCAAATTTGATACTGGCGGGCGCGTTAGTAAATTTGAGTTGTTCGGCCGACTCGCCCCATTTCATTTTGATCAGTTGTGATTGGCCACCGATAGGGTTGGCGCTACCGTGGAGTAATTGCGCGCTGGTGACGCCGCCCGCTAAGGCGCGATAGATTGAAATATCGTCGGGATTAATAATATCGCCAATGCGTACTTCAGAGGTTACTGCGTCTGTTCCTTCGTTAGTACCGCCATTAATGGCGATATGCGAGTGTTCATCGACTATGCCGGCGGTGAGGTGTTTACCTGTTGCATCGAGGACTTGATAACCTGATGGTGTACTTAATTGCTGGCCTATTTTCTCGATGCGGCCATTGGCCATCAAGAGATCAGCATGTTCGAGAATGCCTTGCTTATCCGATGTCCACAGGGTGGCATTTTTGATGTGCAGCTTCTCCACCTTAGGTGCTTCGCTCAGTCCGTAAGCAACGTTAGGGAAGGTGAGGTGACTCACTAGGCTCGTGTTGGCTTCATTCTTGGGAGCATGATTGCTTGCTTGGTCTGCTTTTTTGAGCTTTGCAGTTTGAGTCATAGCGACACCGGCAACATTTGTAGTGCGACTTTTTGCATCGACCATGCGACCTTGAATGCCGTCATCGGCCATCCACAGCGTAAAGCGGCTAAGGCCGTTAATGCCTGCGGCGTTCAAATCGGCAGTAAAGCTCAATCTCCCGTTATCATCTAACTTAAGTTGAGTGAGTGAGATACTTTGTTCGCCACTGCTTAAATTGCCTTGGATGTTGGGTTTATCACTTTTACTTTCATCATGTAGCGATAAATCTAGCGTGAGGTTATTGAGGCTTAATTGGTAATCTCCCAGTAATCGTGCTTGGGGAAGTGAGCGCAGACTTTGCTCCTGACCTTGCAACCAAACACTGTAGATCTGGCCATCTTTAAAGATATTGCCTTTAGTGATAACAAAGTCAGCTATATAACCGGGCGCGAGTTTACCGGTAAAGTCGGCGGTGCCTGTCATCTCTGCGGCTTGGGTGGTGAGTGCCGCGAGAGCGTTTTCTTCACTTAAACCTTGGGCAATAGCCTGGCGTAGGCGTGGCCAAAAGGCATCTGTCTTAATCCCAAACTGCGTTAACGCAAAGGGGATACCCGCGTTAGCTACTGCTGCAGGGTTGGTTGGTGCACGTTCCCACTGTCTTAAATCCGCCAGTGATACTTCACGATCAGCGTCATCTGTGCCGACATCGGGTGCCTGCGGATAGTTTAAAGGCAAGATCAACGGATAGTTTAGCGCCTTTAACTCATTGATGCGTGAGTATTCTTGACCATTACCAAGTAGGTTGGCTGGCAGTTTATGTTCTTTGAGTAAATGGGCTGCACGTAATTGGTCGTTGAGATTTTTGGTTTCAAAGATAATTTGCTTATCGGCTAAATTATCTAAACGCTCAAAGGCGATATTAAATTCGACTTGATTGTTTATTGCGCCATTGGCAGGTTTGTTTTTATTTTGGTTATACCAATTTGCATCGGCAAAGGTTTGCCTAATAAGTGCAATGCTGCCCATTAATGATGAGGGATAATCTTGTTCAGACGAACCTTTATCGAATGCCATAAAAGGTTGACTGCGGGCGCGATAAATCACTTCATTAGCCGTTTTGTCTGCTAATGAAAGGCTGACACCCGTCCCACGGAAGATACCGTCGAGTTTGCTACTTTGCACACTGGTGAAACCATTATTAATCCACTCTTTTGCGCGTTCTTTATTGGGGTAAACGTAATTAAACCATTCTTTTTCAGAATGAATTGCACCATTTTCCGCATTACCACCGATACGTTTTATATCATAGACGGGGCGAGTGAGCTTAAGTTTGGGATATTCGAACTCAATCCCATAATCGGTAAAAGGATCGATAAATCCGGGATAAATTGTATAACCACTCAAATCGATTCTAAATGCGCCAGCGGGAATGTCGTTGTGCTCAATAATGGCTTTAATTCGATTATTTTCAATTAATAAAGTGGCATCGCTTAAACGCTTTCCCGGTGCAATAATTAATTCAGCATGGGTAAATGCAGTGAGTTTACTGGATGTTGTTCCAGTATTGAGTTGGGCAAATGTTGTTTGTGATACTAAGCTAGCGATTATGCTGCAGCTTATCATTATCTTATTGTTTATCTGCATTATTTTATTCAATCGAGTGAGGGTGAACAAAGAGTAACTGAAAGCAGATGTAAATACTAAGGCTGAATTGTAACGTAATTTGAGCGGGAGTGAGGTGCGGAATTAACGGCTGTCGTTTAAGTTTGAAACGATTGATGGATATAAAAAAGCTCGCAACTAATGCGAGCTTTTATGCAAACTTGTGTTGGCAATTAGCGCCATCACACTTGGTTGGATTAGATTAAGAAATCTTCCATAGAACGACCTTTGTTGATCTCGTTCTTAAATACGGTAGGCATACGGCCTTGGCCAGTCCATTGAACCATTTCACCGTCAACTTCAATTTGGTATTTAGCTGGACGAGGAGCGCGTTTCTTCGCAGCAGCTTTAACAGCTACGCCACCTAAGTCATCAATTGATAAACCAACGGCTTCCATTTGTTGACGGATTTCTTCAATCTTAGCATTACGAGCTGCCATGGCTTGTTCTTCTTCCTCAGCCATAGACTCGCGTTCTACTAAAATTTTATCTAATTTGTCGGCTAAATCACGTAACTCTTCAACGCTAAGTTCTTTTACTGCTGCTTTAAAACGACGGCCGTGAGTTAATATCTCTAAAAATTCGCTCATATCTATTTTCGTCCCACTCTATTTTTAATACAGGATAATGGTGAACAACACCTAAATGATAGAAACTAATATAGCTCGAATCAAATAAAATTATGCGTTTTAAGGAAATTAAATATTATTTATTTTTTGAACTTTTCTTATTCCCTCAAATAAGTGTCCAAAAAAGTGGCCGTTGCAGCGGATTAAAAAATACAAACAGGCGTTTGACTTTGGTTGACGTTAACGTTAACAGGACGTAAAGTTGCTCTATCCTGCATTGGTATTAACCAATGTTTTGTCCATGTACATGAAAGTGTAGGAAGGAAACCCTATGAAAGTATTGGTGCCCGTTAAGCGCGTTGTTGATGCCAATGTGAAGGTCAGGGTCAAAGCTGACAATACAAGTGTTGACACTGCAAACCTAAAAATGGCGTTGAACCCTTTTTGTGAAATCGCAGTAGAAGAAGCGGTTCGTTTAAAAGAAGCGGGTAGCGCTACTGAAGTGGTTGTTGTCAGTATTGGTAATAAAGCCGTGCAAGAACAACTGCGTACCGCGCTTGCATTAGGCGCAGATCGTGCAATTCATATCGATACTGAAGAAGAGCTCGTGCCAGTGTCTATCGCCAAATTGCTCAAAGCGGTACAAGACAAAGAACAAGCAGAGCTGGTGATTTTTGGTAAGCAATCCATCGATGGTGATAATAACCAAACTGGCCAAATGTTTGCCGCGTTAATGGATATGCCACAGGCGACCTTTGCTTCAGAAATCAAATTAGAAGCGAATACATTACAAGTCACCCGTGAAATTGACGGCGGCATGCAAACTCTCAAGCTGCCTTTACCTGCTGTCGTGACCGCTGATCTACGTTTGAACGAACCCCGTTACGCTTCACTACCTAACATAATGAAAGCCAAGCGTAAGCCATTAGAAGTATTTACTGTGGCAGACTTAGGCGTGACGTTAAAGAGTCACCAAACGATTGTGAAGGTCACTCCGCCAGCTGAACGTAAAGCGGGCATCATGGTAGCGTCGGTAGCTGAGCTAGTTGAAAAGTTAAAAAATGAAGCGAAGGTGATCTAAATGGCCATTTTAGTATTAGCTGAACATGATAATGCTGCACTGAAACTCGATACGGCAAAAATTGTTACCGCCGCCCGTGCCATAGGCGATGAAGTACATGTCTTAGTTGCGGGTCACCAATGTGGCGCGGTTGTCCAAGCGGCACAGGCACTACAAGGCGTTAGCCAAGTACTCGTTGCCGATGCCAGCGTGTATGAAGCGCATTTAGCAGAAAATTTTGCCAAATTGCTGGTGGACTTAGCGCCAAACTATGGTCACATTCTGGCCTCGGCTTCAAGTTTAGGTAAGGACACGCTTCCGCGCGTTGCGGCATTATTAAATGTTGCGCAAATCTCAGAAGTCATTACTGTTGTCAATGCAGATACCTTTGTGCGCCCTGTGTATGCGGGCAACGCCTTAGCGACAGTGCAAAGCCATGATGCCATTAAAGTGATGACAGTGCGCGCCAGTGCGTTTGACGCTGCGCCAGAAGGTAACAGTGCGGCTGTGACGACACTCGATAAAGTGTTTGAAGCGAGAACTCAGTTTGTTTCTCAATCGCTGACAGTTTCTGCCCGTCCAGAGTTAGGCAATGCTGGCATTATCGTATCTGGTGGCCGAGGCATGGGCAGTGGTGAAAACTTCGGCATGTTAGAGCAACTTGCTGACAAGCTCGGTGCAGCAGTTGGCGCATCACGCGCTGCAGTTGACGCAGGTTTTGTGCCTAACGATTTACAAGTGGGTCAAACCGGTAAAATCGTTGCGCCAAACTTGTATATTGCCGTCGGTATTTCTGGCGCGATTCAGCATTTAGCCGGCATGAAAGACGCTAAAGTTATCGTTGCTATCAACAAAGACGCGGAAGCGCCTATTTTCCAAGTTGCCGATTATGGACTCGTTGCTGATCTGTTTGAGGCGGTTCCTGAGCTGATTACAAGTCTCGGTTGATTTAATCTGTGATCTAGGTCACATTAAGTGGTTTTGCGGTAGCATCTGCTAAGCCGCTTATGTTTTTATGTGCCTCACGCCCGCGTACGGGCGTTCTTAGAAGTAGAGGCGCGCCAAATATTAGTAGTGATCAGTAGGGTGATTCCGTTGATCGATTGCGAAAGGATTTGGTGCCGAAGTGGTTCGATTTATCACGATCGACTGCTGGGGTTGTACCTAATAGGTGCAGCACTGCCATAGTATTTTCCGATATGGATATTGGGAATAGTTACTATGGAGCGCTACTGATAGGACAGGTGACCTTGGGTATCTATTGCCTTTTCCCACCAGTTCAGTCGCCCTCCATTCGTATTTAACGAAGATAATAATCAATGACTGTTATGAATTATGCCGATTCGGCACTTTCCTTGTTGCCGCCTGCGGTGGCTATCGTGTTGGCGATATTGACTCGCCGTGTACTGCTTTCTTTGGGGTTAGGTATTTTAATTGGTGCTTTATTGCTCAATCAATTTTCACCTTTAGCAACGGGTGAGTTTGTATTTAATGGCGTTAAAGGGCTTTTTTGGACTGATAAAGGTCTAAATTCGTGGAACTTATATATTCTCGGTTTCTTAATTGTATTGGGAATGATCACAGCGTTAATTACCGTAAGTGGCAGCGCGCGGGCTTTTGCCGATTGGGCTCGTTTACATATACGTAATAAACGTGACGCTAAACTATTGACCATGTTTTTAGGTTGCGTAGTTTTTATTGATGATTATTTCAATAGTTTAGTTGTTGGTTCGGTCGCTCGACCTGTTACCGATCGTTATTATGTTTCCCGCGCTAAGTTAGCTTATTTATTAGATTCTACTGCCGCGCCTGTGTGCGTTATTTCTCCAGTTTCGAGCTGGGGTGCTTATATTATCGCACTCATTGGCGGGATATTAACTGCCCATGGTTTTGCTGATACGGGTCATTTGAGTATTTTTATTCAAATGATCCCAATGAACTTTTACGCAATCTTCTCCTTGTTATTATTACTTTTTGTTGTCTTTATGGGACTAGATGTTGGGCCAATGCGTGAGCATGAGCTCAATGCCCAACGTGGTAATTTATACGATGAGTCTAAGGGATTACCGCCTGGGGCGAACGCGGATTTACCTGAAGCCGAAACTGGTAAGATTTTAGGTCTGTTCCTGCCGATTACCGTGTTGGTATTTGCAACCCTCTATTTTATGATTAACAGTGGCGCTCAAGTACTCGCGGCGGAAGGGATTGAATTTAATATTATTTCTGCTTTTGAGAAAACCGATGTCAGTTCATCACTTTTCTTTGGTGCATTAATTGGTCTAGCGGTCTCGCTGATATTGAATTTAGTGCAAGGCGTTGAGAAATTGATGATAGTCAAAGGTATAGTGCAGGGCGCTCGCTCTATGCTGCCGGCGATTTACATCCTGTTATTTGCTTGGACAATCGCAGGTGTGATTGGCCAACTCGAAACCGGTAAGTTTATGGCGAGTTTAGCAACAGGAAATATTCCGTTCGCGTTTTTACCCGCCTTAATGTTTGTGCTAGCAGGTATTACTGCGTTCTCAACTGGTACTAGCTGGGGTACGTTCGGGATCATGTTGCCGATTGCTGCTGATATGGCGATGGGAAGTCACACTGGCATGATGTTGCCTATGCTTGCCTCTGTGCTGGCGGGGGCTGTATTTGGCGATCATTGCTCGCCAATTTCCGACACGACTATCTTGTCGTCTACGGGCGCCAGTTGCCACCACATCGACCATGTGGTGACTCAGCTACCTTATGCACTCATTGCGGCGTTTATTAGCTTAGTGGGTTATGTGGCACTTGGATTTACCGAGTCTGTTGTCGCTGGTTTAGTGGCTTGTAGTGTGGCATTTGTGATCAGTATTATCGTACTTAAAATCAAATCTAAAGGCGCAATTAGCTAGACGTTAATTGAAACCTTTCACTGCAAACGTTCACGACAAATAAGTCAAAATAAATCAGCCAGCATTATGCTGGCTGATTTTTTTGGTTAAGGCTGAGTTTGTCTTTATCTATAGCCTATCGCATTAAGGCTATCAACTCTTAGCTTAGCGTGCTTGATCTAGACCGCGGCGTTTAAGTAAGCCTTCTGTGGTGGGTTCTTGTCCGCGGAAGTTTTTGTAGGCGTCCATTGGCGCTATGCTATTACCCACTTCACGGATCGTTTTGCGGTACTTCATGCCGATTTCACGATTGAGCCCGCCTTGGGTTTGTACATAGGCAAACGCATCCGCCGCTAAAATCTCACTCCACATATAAGCGTAATAACTTGCCGAGTAACCGCCGGGGAAGGCGTGGGCAAAATAGGTCGACTTATAACGCGGAGGTACGGCACTAATGTTTAAGCCGTGCTTTTTCAAAGCATTGGCTTCAAAGGTTGGTACATCTTGCATCGGCGTATCTGGGCTTAATGAATGCCATTCCATGTCTACTAATGCGGCGGCCATGTATTCCAGAGTGTCAAAGCCTTGGTTGAAGCTGCCTGATTTCAGCAGTTTTTGCAGCAGTTCATCGGGAATGGGTTTGCCTGTTTCATAGTGTTTCGCGTAGTTCGCTAACACTTTTGGATGGGCGGCCCAATCTTCTTCAAACGTCGATGGAAATTCGACAAAGTCGCGTGAAACCGAGGTACCCGCCAGACTTGGATAAGTCACTTTAGAGAACATGCCGTGGGTGCCGTGACCCATTTCATGGAACATAGTGGTGACTTCGTTATAGCTGACGAATGTGGGTTGACCTTCGGGCGCTTTCTTTATGTTCATCACGTTGACGACCACAGGTTTAGTGCCTTCGAGGAAGGATTGACCGACGAACGAACTCATCCAAGCGCCACCACGTTTACCTTCACGGGCAAAATAGTCGGCGTAGAAAATGGCCATGCTTGAGCCATCGGCATCAAACATTTCGTAGGCTTTCACATCGGGATGGTAAACCGGTAAATCTGGGCGTGGTTTTAAGGTGACGCCATAGAGTTCTTTGAGTGTGTAGAATACGCCGTCTTCGAGCACACGGTTAAACTCGAAGTATGGGCGAATGCTATTGGCATCGAGGGCGTATTTTTCTTGGCGAACTTTTTCTGCGTAAAACTCCCAGTCCCACGGTGCCAGTTCAAATTTCCCACCGGTTTTAGTGATCATGGCTTGAATGTCGGCCGCTTCTTTCTCTGTGTTAGCAACTACCGCAGGCACCATTGAACCAAACATGCTGTAAACCGCTTCGGGTGTTTTGGCCATTTGCGGTGCTAATCGATAACTTGCCCAGTTTTCATAGCCTAATAGTGTTGCGCGCTCGGCTCTGAGTTTCGCTAAACGAGATACGAGTGACGCAGTTTCGTTTTCACCAGTTAAGCCACGGTTCGCTGAGGCTTCCCAAATACGCTGGCGTAGCTCACGGTTTTCCAGTGATGCCAACACAGGTTGGCGAGTGGTGTTGGTGATGTTAATCAGATACTTGCCATCGTGACCGGCCGCTTTGGCATCGTTCGCGGCTGAAGCTATTTCACCGTCGGTTAATCCAGCAAGTTCACTTTTTGAATCCACCACAACGGCGATTTCTTTGGTTAAGCGTAATAAACGCTGAGAGAACTCATTCGTTAGTGTTGATTGTTCTTCATTTAACGCGCGGATTTTAACTTTTTGTTCATCGGTAAGTTTAGCGCCAGCCATGATAAAGCGTTGGTGATACACCTCAACCAAACGCACGGCTTCTGGGGTTAACCCTAAGTTGGTGCGGTCGTTATAGATGGCTTCGATACGGGCAAATAGCGCTGGGTTTAAGTTGATATTATCTGAGTGGGCCGCCATTTTTGGCGCCATTTCGCCTTGGATTTTACGCAGTTCTGGATTGCTGTTTGACCCTGCTAAATTATAAAACACGCTTGATGCACGGTTGAGTAGGGCGCCGCTTTTCTCCATAGCCACAATCGTATTATCGAAGGTTGCTGCTGCCGGATTATTGGCTATTGCGAGAATTTCTTGGTACTGCTCTGCCATGCCTTGCTCTAGGGCTGGCGCGAAGTGCTCATTCTTAATGAGGCTAAAATCGGGTGCTTGATATTGCAGGTTACTGGCTTGGAACAGCGGATTTTGGTTTTGTACCGAGATAACGTTAGGTGCTTTAGTTTCTGTGCTGCTGCAACCTGCCATGAATCCGGCGGTGAGAGTGGCGCCGATGGCGATGGCAATAAAACTTTTACGCATAATTGAGTGACTTCCTTTGAATTGTTGTTTTTTAGGACTGTAACGTTAGTAACTTAAATAGGGCTGAAAATGGCTTGTTATCGGGAATGTCTAAGTAAAAAAGGAGCCTCGCATTAGCGAGACTCCTTTGGCTATTTCCTTGCAGGGAAAATAGGTACCGCTTTTTACTTACTTCTTAATCACGCGATGATGAGATGATTAATTAGCGAGTAAACTTGTGGTATTTATCAATACCAGAACTTCTACCTGTGTCATGGCATACTGCACAGGATTCAGAGGTCGGTTGTTTAAACCAGTCAGCAACCTTTGGTATGCTGATTTCACCACCGTTGCTTGCCATATGCGCCTTAGCTGAATCGCTAGTGTGGCAGGCATAACAGTTAGCGGTGACTGGGCTTGTCATTTTGCTACCTGGCTCAGCGATGTATTGATTTGGCACTTTGCTTAAATCAATCGCTTTTTCATGACAGGCAACGCAGCTAGTAGAGGCTTCAATCGCGCCTGCACCGTTAGCGGTTTGCGCTTGAGTTCCATCAGCTTTAACTTCACCGACTTTAGCGCCATTACCCCAGTGCCAGCTGTGCACCATAGGACCAAAACCTGCGCCTAAGGCTGCTGAAGTACGTTCCATGCCGTTGTCATGGCAGGCGATACAAGCTTTACCACCTTCATCGAAGGCACCATTTTTGTGGAACGCAGTGGCATCGTTGTGACAAGTAGTACAGCTGTTAGTACTCGCTATCTCACGACGTTCGAAGCCAGAGACCTTTTGAGTGGTGACAGGGTTAACGACATCTGAGTAAGCCGTAAAGGATATGCCCATAGAACCATCATAACCTGTCGCTCTTAGGTTGCCATTACTTTGGTAGCGTTGCTTACCATCATATTCCATCCAACCAGCGGTACTGAATGTCACGCGGGCAGAATAAACATAGTTAGCATTCACTGCGCTGATATCCGTCAGTAAATGACAGATATTTTTAGTGCCGTCAGTGTTGTAACCATAGTAGTAGTTAGTCCGGTTACCTGGGCGACCCACTAAGCTGCCATTTTCATAGGAATGTAAATAAGCGCCCGCATAAACTACGGGTTTCTTAGCGTCATATACTAGCGGGCTAGAATAGTTAAAGTTGTCTTTAATGCTAAAGACGTTACCATCGGTGTCTTTCACTGTTAGCGTTGTACACCAGCCTGGGGCGGTTACTGCTGCCGCAGCACCTGTCGGCGCATAGTGGTCTGTCTTGGTAGAAATATCATCTACTTTAACAGGTGTTGATAGACTCAATTTATACTTAGCGCGAATCGCTTGGCGTTCGGTTATACCCGCTTTGCTTTCGTGCATAATGCGCAGATCCGCACCATTACTTGGGATAATAGCCCCTGGTACGCCACCACTGTCATGGCAATCAATACAACCTGGTCCGGCTACGTTGATGTTTTTAGGTGCTTCAACGTGACAAGATGTACAGTTTTGTACTGAAAAGTCTTTAGTAAAATCTTGGTGATTGATATGACCAATTTTAGATAGGGTGTTTGTCGCATAGCCACCCGTAGAGAAACCTTCAGCATTGACAACTGCGCGGCTAACTGAACCGTGACACACTAAACAGCCTTCCACGAAGGTGACTTCACTGTCCATGCCAGTAGCGACATAGCTTGCATGACGACGAGGGCTTGTTGAGTAGTCGATATGGCAAGAGTAACAACTATCAGTTGTGGTTGAATGGGTGCCTTCAGGTTTGTTAACGACCAGAGGTTTAGAGGTCGCAATACCATTATTACCACCGACACGTAACCAAACGATACCTTCAGTGCTTGGATTAACCCCTTTCATTGGTACTTTAAATTGGTAATGACCATCAGCTAAAGCGGTCAATTCAGCGCCGACGGTTGCTTGAGTTGCTTCACCGCCAATATGGACGTTATCTGCAACACCATTTTTATCAGCTTCGGTGCGGTTAGTGATGAAGCCTTTATCTGTTAGTGCCGCCACTTTGGCTTGAGCATTTAACAGTCCGTTGATTAGGTTATTGTTTTCATCTGTAATTTCAAATTCGTAAGTGATACTGCCTTCGCCAAAGCTATAGTTGATCACTTTGACGTTAGTCATAGTAGAACTGGTGACAGGGGGCGGTGTTCCAGGCTCACCGGGTGTTCCAGGTTCACCAGGTGTTCCAGGGATACCGGGCGTTCCTGGTGCTCCATCCACACCATCTTTACCATCATCGCCGCAGCCAACAAGGGCGCCAGTTAGTGCTAAGGCAACTAAATATGCCAGTTTTCTAGAGGTGAAAATTCTCATCATGATCTCCATTTGATCCAATATGCGAATAAAGGACGGAGTGGAGCACTAAAGTTTGCAGGGTAGATTAGTGCTTTGACCGTTGGTCTCAATTTGCAAGCTATCGAATACTTTTCTTTTTTTAATTGAGCACGTTTTGTCTCGAATGAAATATTACTGTTAACGCTATGTTTATTTTTTGAGCGCAAGCCCATTTATACCTATTACTTTGGAGGTAGATCGCACTTTTTAAATTTAACTTTTACTAATTTTTCCTTATGAAACAACATTTAAGTTTCAGTTAAGCTTTCATTAACAATTGAACGGCATTGGGGCGTTTTTTATGTTTTTTGCAGGGAAGAGTATTAAATGAAGTGGACTCGAAATATTTCAGGAGGCGATTGGGGATTAAAATGATTGATAAGTTGGTGTCATTGCAGAATTTCATGATAAAAGCTTAGCGGCTGCTAGTGTTCTGATGTGAAGCGCAATGTTAGACTAGCGCTCAATTTGGCTCTGGTAGCAGACGCGTAAGCGCTAACGTTTTTAAAGGGTATAAGTCTTGGCTCAATTGTATTTTTATTATTCGGCAATGAACGCGGGTAAATCCACTTCCCTATTACAGTCATCCTATAACTACCGTGAACGCGGTATGAATACTTTGGTCATGACAGCCTCCATAGATGACAGGTATGGCAAAGGTAAAGTGGCCTCGCGTATTGGCATTGAAACCGAAGCACAGGTATTTAGTAGCCAAGATGATTTAACTCAAATGATTAGCGATGTGCATCAAGCTACGCCATTAAGTTGTGTGCTGGTGGATGAGTGTCAGTTTTTGAGTAAAGAACAGGTTAAGCAACTGACGCATGTGGTCGATAATATTGATATTCCTGTACTCTGCTATGGCCTAAGAACGGACTTTCAAGGCGAACTTTTTAGCGGCAGTCATTATTTATTAGCTTGGGCCGATAAATTAGTTGAGTTGAAGACTATTTGTCATTGTGGCCGTAAGGCTAACATGGTGGTGCGTCTTGATGGTGAAGGCAAGGTGATGCGCGAGGGTGAGCAAGTGGCGATTGGCGGTAATGAAAGTTACGAGTCTGTCTGTCGCAAGCATTTTCGTGAATTTATCTGGGATGCGCATGAATATGTGGGATGAGGCTTCGTTAATCACGTGTGATTATTGAGCGACTCATTCTTTTTATGCGACTTAAATTAGCTCGTTTTGTTTTTAAGTCATACTGTCTGTTGCCTTAATCGCTGAAAATACCTTGATATCAACAAATTAATATTTGGCAAAATGTACTATCAGCTTAACATAAGTATTGATTAGTGGCGGTTGTGGGTCACAGGCACCCTTCTTTACAGTGAAGTTAGGTTTGATAAAGTGTGGAACATAATGGGTACTAAGACTAATTAATAGAGCCGGATAATGGCTAGATGAGTTTGATATCTTGCTTTACTGAGTGGCAACGGATTTGCTGAGTTGCATGAAAGATGAATATTTTAGTGTTTTTTTGGAGCTGTTTTGCCTAATTCCACATCAGAGATGAAGTTCGAAAATTATCGTCCTCGTCCACCACAACCTGAGCCTAAAGCTAAGGTTAAGCCGCCGCGTAAAGCCAGATCAAAGGGCAGGGTCTGGTTCTTATTTTTTATTCTGATTTGCTGCGCTGCATTGCTGATTGGACTTGAGGTTAAAACTTCGTTTTACCAAGCAAAATTCATCAATCAATATGCTAAGACGCTCACCTATGAATTAGAAAGCTCACCGAGCCAAGCGGTTATTTATCCTAGTTATGGTCCTTTTGATGAGCGCCATGGCTACAGTAAGTTACCTCAGTATATTGATAGGTTATTGCAACGGAATTTTCAGGTAACGCAACAAGTGGCGTTTTCGCCAGCGTTGCAGGAATACGCTCAACTTGGATTTTTTCCGCCTTACCATGAAAAGGCTCAATCTGGGTTGACGCTGCTCGATTGCCGCAATACTGATTTATACGAATTTGCCTATCCTAAACGGGTTTATCAGGACGACGATAAGATCCCCAATGAAATCGTTAATACTTTACTGTTTATTGAAAACCGCGAGTTATGGACGACGGAAGAGAAACTCAATCCGGTGATCGACTGGCCACGTTTTGTGGTGGCAGGCATGAGCCAAATTGCCGAAATGGTTGGTATGAATGTCTCTACCGCGGGTGGCAGTACACTCGCGACTCAGATTGAGAAATTCCGCCATTCTTCCCAAGGTTTAACCTTGAGTATTAAAGATAAGTTACTGCAAATTGGCTCGGCCAGTGTGCGCGTGTACCAACAAGGTGAAAACACTGAACCTGCTCGTAAGCGCATCGTTCAAGATTATCTGAATACCGTGCCATTATCTTCGGCGCCAAATCATGGTGAAGTTCATGGTATTGGTGATGGACTGTGGGCGTGGTTTGGTACCGATTTCGATACTGCAAACAAGCTGTTAGCATCGCCGCAGATCAAAGGTAATGCCACCAAGCGCGGACAAGTATTCCGACAAGTGGTTGCCTTGATGATCGCCCAACGTCGTCCGTCCTACTATCTATTACAAGGTCATGAAGATCTTGAAAACTTAGTCGATAGCCATATCCGTTTACTCGGCCAGTATTATTTGATTGATCGTGGTCTACGTGATGCTGCACTCGCGCAGAAATTGCAGTTTAAGGTCGCCAAGCCGCAGCGTAATACCCAATCTGGCGCAGATAAGGGCGTGAACACAGTTCGCATTCGCACCGCTGGCATGTTAAATGTGGGGCTGTATGATTTAGACAGGCTTGATTTGACGGTCAATAGTAGCTTACACAGTGACTTACAGCAGAAAGTCAGTCACTACTTACGCAGTCTGGCGCAAGTGCCTACCGCGGAGCAAGTGGGTCTGCTTGGCGAACGGTTACTCGACCCAAGCCAACTGCAAAACGTGCTGTATAGCTTTACGCTTTATGAGCGCACTGATACCGCCAACCGAGTTAGAGTGCAGACGGATAGTACTGATCAGCCTTTTGATATTAACGAGGGCAGCAAGTTGGAATTGGGCTCAACCGCTAAATTGCGGGTGATGGCGACCTACTTAGAAATCATTGCCGAGATCCACTAGTATTCCAAGAAACATGGGATTGAATTGGAATCCATCATTATCGAACCTAGGGATCATTTAACCCGTTGGGCGATTGATTACTTGATTTTGAATCCCGACAGACGTTTAGACCGCATGTTAGATGCGGCGTTACAGCGAGAATATTCGGCCTCAACCAGTGAACAATTTTTTACCGGTGGTGGGTTGCATGTGTTTAATAACTTTAAAAAAACAGAAGATTTAAAAACGCCAACACTTTACCAAGCCCTGCAGGATTCGGTTAACTTGCCGTTTGTGCGTCTCATGCGCGATATCGTGAATTACAGCAGTAGTATGCAAAACGAGGGCAATATGGCCCAGTTGCTGCGTAATGATAAAGATCCGCGCCGTGACGAATATCTGCGGGTATTTGCTGATAGAGAAGGTAATACCTTCGTTACTAAGTTTTATCGCAAGTACAAAAAAGTGGCTGCGAATGAGCGTTTCGACATGTTTTTTGACGGTTTGTCCCAGTCGGAGCAGCAGTTGACGGCGGCGTATCGCTATTTACTGCCCGATGAACCTATGGCGGCATTTAAGGCTTTCTTGAAGCAAAGACTGCCACAGGTAAGCTATACCGATGGTCGTATTAAGAGCTTATATAACAAGTACGGTCCGGATAAATATAATTTGCCAGATCAAGGCTATATCGCACGGGTGCATCCCTTGGAATTGTGGGTGCTGGATTACCTTAATCATAATCCTGATGCCAACTTGAACGATGTTAAGCAGGCGAGTGAAGCACAACGTCAAGAGGTTTACCGTTGGTTGTTTAGGACGCGGCATAAAAACGCCCGTGACGTACGAGTGCAAGTGATGCTTGAAGTTGAAGCCTTCCTTGACATACATCAACGTTGGGCGCGTTTAGGTTATCCCTTTGATTCTATGGTGCCATCCTTAGGCTCAGCACTGGGTAGCTCGGGTGACCGACCCGCAGCCTTAGCCGAGCTGATGGGCATTATTCAAAACGACGGCTATCGTTTGCCCACAGTGCGTATCAATCAGCTGCATTTCGCCGCAGATACGCCCTATGAAGTGAGATTGCAGAATCAGAACACCCAAGGTGAGCGGGTAATGCGCCATGAAGTAGCACAAGCCTTAAAAGCAGCGCTGGCGAACGTAGTGCAAAACGGCACCGCACGTCGTTTAAAGGGCATTTTTACCGATGAAAAAGGTGGCATGTTAGCCATAGGCGGGAAAACCGGCACCGGTGATAACCGTATTGTGACTCAGATGCAGCAAGGTAAAAAAGTGGCGACTACGGCGATGAACCGCACTGCGACCTTCGTGTTTTATCTAGGTGACAAATACTTCGGTACTTTGACCGCCTTCGTGCCCGGCAGTAAATCTGATGATTTTAGTTTTACTTCGGCGCTGCCATTGCAGGTGATGAAGGGCATGATGCCTATTTTAGCTCCCTATGTACAAACCGAGCAGGGCATGTGTGTGGTGAACGAATAAAGGCATGAATTAATAAGTGCCACGCCAACGACAAAGAGTGTTCCAGATGAACACTCTTTGTCGTTTTAAGGCTTAAATTCTCTATCGATTGAGTTTATTGCTGTGGTTAACATGGGTTAGTTAAAGCACTGTGATAAAAGTGCAGCGATTAAGATTACTGCGGCGATAACTGGTAAATTTTTGATTTAGCTTCATCGGTTACGAGATAAATCAGTCCATCTGGCCCTTGCACGACTGAGCGTAATCTTTGCCCTAATTCAGTTTTCAGCAGCCGTTCTTCTTTAATTATCTTGTCGCCATCAAGCACTAAACGCACCAGTGTTTTTTCCTTTAGGCTGGCGAGTAACAGATTATTTTGCCACTGTGGAAATTTATCACCTGTGTAAAACATAAAGCCCGCCGTGGCAATCGACGGAACCCATTTGTAGACGGGTTGCTCCATTCCCGTTTTATGGGTACCTTCGCCGATGTTGCCGCCGCCATAATTCTCACCATAGGTAATCACTGGCCAGCCATAGTTTTTAGCCGCTTGGTCGATATTGAGTTCATCGCCGCCCTGGGGGCCATGCTCGCCCGTCCACAATACTTTGCTGATGGGATTGATCGCCGCGCCCTGCATATTGCGGTGACCAATAGACCAGATCTCGGGTAAGGCGCCAGCCGTATTGACGAAGGGGTTATCCTTAGGCACTGAGCCATCGGCATGAATACGCACCACTTTGCCTAAATGATTGTCCAATGTTTGTGCGCTATCTTTTTCACTATAGCGATCGCCGAGTGTGATAAACAGTGTGCCGTCAGGCGCCCACACTAAACGAGATCCAAAATGGTGACCGCTGTTGATTTTGGGGTGCTGACTAAAAACGCGGGTGAGATTTTCAAGCTTGTTACCATTGAGAGTGGCAAAACTGACCGCTGTGCTATTGAGCTCGCTTGCATCACCTTCAGCGGGTTCTGAATAACTGAAATAGATTTTTTTGCTGCTAGCAAAATCTGGCGCAAGCACGACATCAAGTAAACCACCTTGACCTTTGGCATACATAGGCGGTAAACCCGTTAAGGGTTCACCCACTTTGCCTGCGGTGCTGACAATGCGCATTCTGCCAGCGCGTTCAGTCACGAGCATGCTGCCGTCGGGTAAAAATGCCATGCCCCAGACATTTTCTAACCCTTGGGCTATGGTTTTTACCTGAATATTACCCGTTTCCGTTTTGACGCTAATGGTCTCTGCGCTAGCGGTTTCGGCGTAAATAGCGGGTGAGCTTGCAATAAGACACAGGGCAAGACTTAAGGTGCTGAGCTTCAAGGCCTTTGGTATTAATTTACTCAGTCTCAAGGTCCTCAGCTTCAAGGTCATCAGTTTCATCGCTATCCTTAATCACAGTGTTCTCCTATAGGATGGAACAGAGTAACAAGTCAGTCACATAAGGGCAATTTATCGGTGAGACCTTGTATCGAAAACTCGCCTGTCCAGCTTTTATGAGTTTAAGCTTCACAAATCAAAAGCCTAACGTATGAAAACTAACGCATGAAAAACTAGCGCATGAAAAAGCCTAAGGCCATCGCTAAACCGACGATCACAATAAAGCCGCGTAGCAAGGGCTGTGAAATACGGTAGGCCAGCGCCGCCCCCACATAACCACCGACAATCGCCATAACGGCAAGCAGCAACAGATATTGCCCATCGATCACATTGCCCGCGGCATAAACCACAACGGCGATGGCGGTGAGCAGGGCTGAAATCAGATTTTTAAGTCCGTTCATCCCATGTAGATTGGTTTGCCCCATCAGGCCAAAACTTGCGAGTAGTATGATGCCTAAGCCACCATTAAAATAACCGCCATAGATACACACAGCCGACAGCATTATCAGTGCCGTCATCGGACTTAACATTGGCGTAGAGGTGTTTTCGCCTTGCTCAGCGATTCTTCGTTTGAGCAACCAAGGGCCAACAATAAAGGCCGCGGTGGCCAGTAGAATTAGCCAAGGGATCAGCTTTGCGAAGACTTGCTCGCTGGTGGTCAGCAAAATACCCGCGCCAATACTGCCGCCAATTAAAGCAATTAAGATCAGATTCTTAAGGCTAAGACTCGCCGGATATTCGATATCCTTTCTAAAACGCCATGCGCTGGCGATATAACCAGGCAGCAGCGCGGCTGTCCCCGTGGCATTCGCCGCAATCGGTGGAACCCCGACAAACACTAACGCTAATAGGGTAATAAAACTGCCACCACCGGCAACCGCATTGAGCATGCCACCTAAAAAGCCAGCGAGTGCAATAATAAGCCAGTCCATAGATACCGCTCCTTTGGGCAATAAGAGAGTTAAACAGAGCGCTAAAAATGTGTCTGTTATTATGAGTCAATCTAAGCACTCACCCTAACAGGATGATTTCGATATTGAAAGTCGCGTAATGATTCGTTACATATCGCCATTTGTGAAGGTGAAAATATAGGATGAGTGAGCAGGCTTTTATTTGCTTAGTGCTAGGGGACTTGATCCCAAATGCCAGACATAAAAATAACCGCTGCTATGGCTTCACTTTGCTCGGTAAAAACATCTTCTCCCCAACAGTTTTGTCCACGTTCTTGGTAATAAACATGAAAGGTACTGAGCATAGGTGTTCGAATGCAATACCAACCATCGAAGGTATTCTTAGCAAAATTGACCCAATACTGCGCATCAGCAGTTTGGATTTGCTGAATGAGTAATTCATTTTGCGATAGCAAAGCCACAAGCTCATTCTGGGTGGTTATTTGATGCTCGGCTTTTATAGCCTCGAGAAGATTTTTAAGTTTTATCATGGGATCTTTTTCATTCATCGAGAGTATCTACATCACTTTTAACGAATGGCCGCGGAGATGGAGGATTGGATTAATGCTTCAAAAATATCTGTTTGCCCGGCTGGAATAAGCTGCCTGTGAATTTCGCGGCGTTTCGCACTGTCGAATAAACGCTCCGCAACCCAACCCGTTAAATAGATTGAGGAAAGGCAGCCGCCCGCAGTGGCAATATTGCCATTAATCACGAGGGCGCAGTCTTCTACATCGACGCCCATGGCAACTAGGGCAGGTTTTGCATCGGGGTGAGTCGTTGCCGAGAGATTGTCGAGTAGCCCTAATTTGGCAAAGAAGAATGACCCCGCGCAGATACTGCCAAGCAATTGTCGTGTGGGATCTAATTTAAGGGCGGACATAAACTCAGTATCAGCAAGTGCCGCAGGTACGCCTTTGTAACCACTGCTGAATAATACCACGTCGGCATCAGCGACTTCGGCCACATGACCATCGGTTGCAACCGTCATCCCTAAACTCGATCTGTGGCTAGGTTTGGTCCCGAGTACTTTTACTGTCCAATCGGTTTTTGTACGGCCGAGAATATCGCGCATTAAGAAGAAATCGATATCGGTAAATTCATCAAATATCACAATCGCAATCTGGTACATAAGCTTTCCTCTGGCTTTGTGCGGATAGTTTTTTGGTGTTATTTTGGAATTGTTTAATATATACAATTAGTTAGTGTTTTATAGGACTTAAGGTATTCGTTCCGCATCCTTATCACGAACTGCAATGAGCTATAGCCTACAATTTGGTGCGTATTATCGCTTTTTCAAGAGGTCATTTGCTCAACTCTAATGAGTTAATCAGGTAATTCATACTAATGAATGAGTTGTGCAATTGACTAGGATTAGCTCTCAAGTCGCAGCGCTAACTAATTGCTAGATAAACAAAAAGCCCAGAATTATCTTCTGAGCTTTTATATATAAAACTTGAGCAGTGATGGTAAGAAGCAAAGCTAAACTGAATGCTTAAAACACCATTTCTGGTACATGCTCTGGCACGATTAACTTACCGGCGGTTTTGCTGACGATTTCTTCGACGCTGACGCCTGGGGCGCGCTCGAGTAAATGGAAGGCGCCATCTTTGATTTCGATAAAGGCTAAATCTGTGACGACGCGTTTAATGCAGCCGTAACCAGTCAGCGGCAATTCGCATACGGGCAGTAGCTTAGAATTACCGTATTTATCGGCGTGCATCATAGTCACGATAATGTTTTCGGCGCCGGCGACTAAATCCATCGCGCCGCCCATGCCTTTGATGAGTTTGCCGGGGATCATCCATGAGGCGATAGAGCCATTGACATCGACTTCAAAGGCGCCGAGTACGGTTAAATCCACATGGCCGCCACGGATCATGGCAAAGCTCTCGGCTGAAGAAAAAAACGACGCGCCTTTCACTGCGGTAACGGTTTGTTTGCCCGCGTTGATTAAATCTGGGTCGATGGCGTCTTCGGTAGGGAATTCACCCATGCCGAGTAGGCCGTTTTCCGATTGCAACATGACTTCCATGCCTTCGGGAATGTAGTTGGCCACCAGTGTTGGAATGCCAATGCCGAGGTTGACGTAGTAGCCATCTTTTAATTCTTTGGCGACGCGCTGAGCCAGTTGTTCTCTTGATAATGCCATGATATCTATCCTTTCTATTTGGCTTTGACGCTTTGGTCTTTACTCTTAGTTTTTACTTTAGGGAGCTAAGTGCCAATTGCGTTAACTGTGTTTCAAGGTTTTGCCAGCGCCTTTTATTTCGCGGCTTTTACCGTGCGCTGCTCGATACGTTTCTCGAACGTGCCTTGAATAACGCGGTCAACATAGATGCCCGGCGTGTGGATATGATCTGGGTCTAGCTCGCCCGGCTCAACAATAAACTCGGCTTCAACCACAGTGATTTTGCCCGCGGTCGCCATCATAGGGTTAAAGTTGGCGGCGGTTTTACGGAACACCAAATTACCCATGGTATCGGCTTTCCATGCGCGCACTAAGGCAAAATCTGCGGTCAGCGACTCTTCTAATACGTAATGGCGACCTTTGATTTCGCGGGTTTCTTTGCCATCAGCGACTGGCGTGCCGTAGCCTGTAGCGGTGAAAAATGCCGGAATACCTGCGCCGCCTGCGCGGATCTTTTCCGCCAGCGTGCCTTGGGGCGTTAAAATCACGTTCAGTTCGCCAGAGAGCATTTGCTGTTCAAAGGTGGCATTTTCACCCACGTAAGAGGCGATCATAGTGGCGATTTGGCGATGTTTTAACAGTAAGCCAAGGCCGAAATCATCAACGCCCGCGTTGTTCGAAATCGCCGTTAAGCCGTTAACGCCCATCTTAACCATTTGATTGATTAAGCCTTCTGGAATGCCGCATAGGCCAAAGCCGCCGACCATAATGGTCATGTCGTTTGATAAGCCTGCTAACGCTTCTTCATAGCTGCTGACGACTTTATTGAGTCCTGCCATTGTGATGTCCTTTTATGCTTTATAAAACGCGCTGCGAATGACGCGCATTTTTAATAACGGTTGTTGGTGTCGTTAATTATTGTTGTTCTATTTTGCTAACAGGGCTGTGGCCACTTTCGAACCGTTTTTACGATTCAACTGTGTGCTGATGGCTTGACCTGCTAACGCGAGTTTTTGTAAATCGATACCCGTTTCGAATCCCATGCCGTGCAGCATATACACTAAGTCTTCGGTGGCAAGATTGCCCGATGCGCCTTTGGCATAGGGGCAACCACCAAGACCCGCAACCGAGGAGTCAAACACCCGCACACCTAAGTCTAAACAGGCCAAAATGTTGGCTAATGCTTGGCCATAGGTGTCGTGAAAGTGTAGCGCCAGTTTTTCGACTGGGACGCGCTCAGCCACTGTTTGCAGCATTCTACGGGCTTTTTGCGGCGTGCCTACACCGATAGTGTCGCCGAGCGATATTTCGTAGCAGCCCATTTTGTAAAGGATTTCAGACACACGGGCCACTTCACTGACCGCTATCTCACCTTCATAGGGGCAGCCGAGCACACAGGACACATAGCCGCGCACCGGAATATTGTGTTTTTTTGCTAATTCCATCAAAGGGATAAAGCGTTCAATCGACTCTTCTATCGAGCAGTTGATATTGCGCTGACTAAAGCTTTGTGAGGCGGCGCCAAATATTGCCACCTCACTCGCTTTTGCATCCAGCGCCAGTTCAAAGCCTTTGACGTTGGGTGTGAGCGCGCTATACACCACGCCGCTTTGACGCTGTATTTGCTTGAGCACATCGGCAGAATCGGCCATTTGTGGCACCCATTTAGGTGACACAAAGCTGCCTGCTTCGATACGCTTAAGCCCCGCACCTGCCAGCGATTCAATCAAGGCGATTTTAGCTACCGTCGGCACAGCGACTTCGTTTTGCAGGCCGTCGCGCGCGCCCATCTCGAAGATGCTGACTCTGTCTTTGGCGTTCGCTGCTTGGCTTAGATTGGCTAACGACATCTTAGGCTTCCTTGGTCGCAGTGGGCTCAGCTTCAATCCCATTTAATGACGCTAGGTTTAACGGCTCAACGTTAAGCAAGGTTGCGCCATCGGTCACCAGCTCGCCCGCCTTAAAGTAGAATTCAGTGACTATGCCATCAAAGGGCGCTTCGATTGTGTATTCCATCTTCATGGCTTCCATCACTAGCAAACCTTGGCCCGCTTTAACTTGTGTACCAACATCGACTAAATGGGTCACTACTGTGCCGTTCATCGGTGCTTTTAACTTGTCAGCATTGCTGGCTTGTTCTTCGACTACGAGTGTTTGCACTGCTTTAAAGTGGTAACTGCCGGAGGATAAAAATAGCGTAAAGTCATCACCTTGGGCACTAACGGGCACTTTACTCTTATGGCCGTTGATTTCGGCGAGCAGTAAATCTTGTTTCAGCTCGCCATTTAGCAACCAATCTTGTCCGTGCAGCGGTAGCTGATACATGCCGCCTAAATCGAGCATCACTAACTGCTGCAATTCATGGGCATCATCGAGCAGGGCAATATTGTGCTGGCTGCAGCTGTTGAGTCTAAAGCCGCTGACTTGACCCCAAGGCGAGTAAGGATCGGCGCTGTTGATCGCTTGTGCTTTGGCGGCTTCTTTACGGGCAAGCACTTGATACAGCGCGGCAAAGGCAAGGGCAGTGTCAGCTTCGCTTGAAGCTGTGCCAATTAAGGTGTCGCCATAACGGCCAATAAAGTCAGTGCTAAAGTCGGCATTGGCAAACGCTGGGTGTTCGGCAATGTTCGCTAAAAACTCAATGTTGTGCTTAAGACCGCTGATTTGATACGACTCTAACGCATGCACTAAACGTTGCAGGGCGCGTGGGCGCGATTCATCCCAGACGATAAGCTTGGCAATCATAGGATCGTAGAAGTTACTGATCACATCGTTTTCACGAATGCCCGAATCGATACGCACGTATTTGCTTTGCTCGGGTTCGCGCAAAAAGTTGAGCTTACCGCTGGCGGGTAAAAACTCATTCTGTGGATCTTCGGCATAAATACGCACTTCAAAGGAGTGGCCGTGAATACGTACTTCATCTTGCTTAAGGGGCAGTGGCTGACCACTGGCGACCATCAATTGCCATTTCACTAAATCTTGGCCTGTGACCATCTCAGTCACTGGATGCTCAACCTGCAGACGGGTGTTCATCTCCATAAAATAGAAGCTATTGTCCGTATCTAGCAGAAACTCTACAGTCCCCGCGCCAACATAATCGATGGCTTTGGCTGCCGCGACGGCTGCTTCACCCATTTGGGCGCGCAGTGCATCGCTTAACCCTGGCGCTGGCGCTTCTTCGACCACTTTTTGGTGGCGACGTTGAATCGAGCAATCGCGATCAGATAAGTAAATCGCGTTGCCAAAGGTGTCGGCAAACACTTGCACTTCGACGTGGCGCGGCTGGCGTAAATAACGCTCCATCAATAATTTATCGTTACCAAAAGAAGAGGCCGCTTCACGGCGCGCTGAGTTAACGGCTTCCATGATTTCGCCTTCATTCTCGACGATTCGCATGCCTTTACCGCCGCCGCCATAAGCCGCTTTAATCAGCATAGGGAAGCCGATTTTCAGTGCCTCCGCTTTTAAGGTCGCATCGGTTTGGTCATCGCCGTGATAACCCGGCACTAAGGGCACATTTGCCGCAGTCATAATGGATTTTGCGGCGCTTTTGCTGCCCATGGCATCGATAGCATCACTGCCTGGGCCAACAAATGCGATGCCTGAGGCTTCACATTTACGGGCAAAGTCGGCGTTTTCAGATAAGAAACCATAACCGGGATGAATCGCTTGTGCGCCCGCTTTTTTGGCTATGTCGATAATCAAATCGCCCTTTAAATAGGAGTCTGCTGGCGCACTGCCGCCTAAGTAGAAAGATTCGTCGGCCATGGCGACATGGCGCGCTTCTTTATCGGCATCGGAATATAGGGCAACGGTGCGAACACCCATGGCATGGGCGGTTTTGATGATGCGACAGGCGATTTCACCGCGGTTAGCAATCAATAGCTTGGTAAACATGTGCTTGGTTAACATCAAAGGGCTCCTTGGGTATCACTTGGCTTTTGCATTGGCGTAGGAGAGGGGGCGGAGTGCGCTTGTTGCCAGTTTGGCTGACGTTTCTCAAAAAAGGCATTTAAGCCTTCTTGGCCCTCGGTTGATACCCGAATGCGGGCGATACGCTCGCTAGTGTAATCAATGGTGTTTTGGTCTATCACGCCATCTTCAAGGCGTGATAATAAGGTTTTTACCCATGCCATGCCTTGCGGACTATTGGCAAGTAGCGCATCAATCATAGGCTTTGCGGCGGCGTCTAAGTCATCGCTTATCTCATGGACGACATTAAGTTTTAATGCAGTTTCTGCACTAAAACGCTCGGCGGTCAGCATGTAGCGGCGCGATGCGCGGTTACCCATAGCGCGGGCAACGTAAGGGCTAATCACCGCAGGAATTAATCCAAGTTTTACTTCGCTCAAACAAAAACTGGCGCGCGTTGTGGCGATAGCGATATCGCTGGCGCAAATCAGCCCCAGTGCGCCGCCAAAGGCTGCACCTTGCACTAATGCAATGGTGGGTTTTGGAAAGGTATCTAAATCCTGCATCAGTTTCGCTAAGGCTTTGGCATCCGTTAGGTTTTGCTCAAAATCCATTTGGGCTTGCTTGCGCATCCAATTGAGATCGGCGCCGGCGCTGAAGTTTTTGCCGTTCGCTTTAAGCACCAGCACTTGGCATTGCTTGTGTTCAGCAAAATAGCTAAGGACGCTAATCATCTCGCTAATCATCACTTCATCGAAGGCATTGTGCACTTCTGCACGGTTAAGGATTAACTCGGCAACACCGTTATTGAGCGTGTAACTCACGTGCTGTAAGTTGCTTAAATCCTTTGTGCCGCTAGCGCTGTTTAATGTGTCTGTCATTATTCTTTTCCTATCTTCTTGTGTGACATATGTTTTTCACATGTGCCTTTTACATACGGAACACACCAAAGCGGGTGTCTTCGATAGGAGCATTTAATGCCGCCGATAGGGCAAGGCCGACCACATCGCGGGTTTGCGCTGGGTCAATAATGCCGTCATCCCATAAACGGGCGCTGGCATGATACGGATGACCTTCTTTGTCGTACTGGGCGACAATTGGCGCTTTAAAGGCTTTTTCATCCTCTAACGACCATTCTTCGCCTTTACGGGCTAAACCGTCGCGGCGCACTGTGGCGAGAACGCCTGCGGCTTGCTCGCCGCCCATCACAGATATACGGGCGTTAGGCCACATCCACATCATGGTCGGTTCGAACGCGCGGCCACACATGCCGTAGTTACCCGCGCCGTAGCTGCCGCCAATAATCACAGTGAATTTAGGTACATTGGCGCAAGAAACCGCGGTCACCATCTTAGCGCCGTGTTTGGCTATGCCTTCGTGTTCGTACTTTTTACCCACCATAAAGCCAGTGATGTTTTGCAGGAACAGCAGCGGAATTTTGCGTTGGCAGCATAGCTCAATAAAGTGCGCGCCTTTTTGCGCCGACTCAGAGAACAGAATGCCGTTGTTAGCGACAATGCCGACTGGGTAGCCGTGAATACGGGCAAAACCGCATACTAAGGTTGCGCCATAGTTGGCTTTAAACTCATCAAAATCAGAATCATCGACGATACGGGCGATCACTTCTTTAACATCAAAGGGCTTTTTCAAGTCGGTGCCGACAATGCCGTACAGTTCGCTAATGTCGAACTTCGGTGGTTTGACAGGACTTAAGAGTGATTTGATTTCTTTTTGATGATTCAGGCGTGATACCGCGCGGCGTGCAAGCTCTAACGCATGCTCATCGTTTTGGGCTAAATGATCCGCTACGCCGGAAATTTTAGTGTGCACTTCGGCGCCGCCGAGTTCTTCGGCGCTGACTTCTTCACCTGTGGCCGCTTTCACTAATGGCGGACCGGCTAAGAAGATAGTGCCTTGATCTTTTACGATAATCGATTCATCCGCCATGGCCGGCACATAGGCGCCGCCTGCGGTACATAAGCCCATCACCACTGCAATTTGGGGAATGCCCTTAGCGGACATTTGCGCTTGATTGTAAAAGATGCGGCCGAAATGGTCGCGGTCGGGGAAGACTTCATCTTGGCGGGGCAGGTTAGCGCCGCCTGAGTCGACTAAATAGATACAAGGCAAGTGACAACGGCTGGCAATATCTTGGGCGCGAAGGTGTTTTTTAACGGTAATCGGGTAGTAAGTGCCGCCTTTAACTGTAGCGTCGTTGGCGATGATCATGCACTCAACACCGCTCACACGGCCGATACCAGCGATAATGCCCGCTGCGGGCACTTCTTCGTCATAAACTTCAAACGCCGCAAATTGCGATAGCTCTAAAAAGGGTGAGCCTGCATCAAGTAGCTTTTCAACCCGTTGACGTGGCAGCAATTTACCGCGGGATAAATGACGCTCTAGCGCCACAGGGCCGCCGCCGAGTTCGATTTTATTGAGTTTAGTTTTAAGATCGGCCACTAGGGCGGCCATATCGTCGGATTTTGCTTTAAATTCATCGCTACGGGCGTTGATACGACTGCTTAATTGCGTCACTTTGATTGTCCTTATAAAGCGGAAACTCGGTATCACCTTGCTCGAATGGGTGGCGCAAACTGTAAGTTACAGTGAGGTGCTACCCATTCACTTGTGAGAGATTATTTGAACACGCGTTATTTCGACTCATTGAACAGTTCGCGGCCAATCAGCATGCGGCGAATTTCTGAGGTGCCGGCGCCGATTTCATACAGCTTGGCATCACGCAGTAAGCGGCCAGTGGCGTATTCGTTGACATAGCCATTGCCGCCTAGCAGTTGAATGGCATCCAGTGCCATTTTGGTGGCGAGTTCTGCGCTATAAAGAATGGCGCCTGCAGCATCTTTACGGGTGGTTTCACCGCGATCGCAGGATTTTGCCACGTTATAGACATAGGATTTGGCGGCATTCATGCCTGTGTACATGTCGGCTAACTTGCCTTGCACTAGTTGGAATTCACCAATCGATTTACCAAATTGCTCACGCTCGTGGATGTAAGGCACAACGATATCCATACAGGCGTTCATGATCCCTAGCGGGCCGCCAGAAAGTACGACGCGCTCGTAATCTAGGCCGCTCATCAGCACTTTTACGCCGTTATTGAGGCCGCCTAAAATGTTTTCTTCTGGTACTTCTACATCTTCAAACACCAGTTCGCAGGTGTTAGAGCCGCGCATGCCGAGTTTGTCGAGCTTTTGCGCTTGGCTAAAACCTTTCGAATCACGTTCAACGATAAAGGCGGTAATACCGTGTGCGCCTTTGGTTAAGTCGGTTTTCGCGTAAATGACATAGGTGTGTGCATCTGGACCGTTAGTGATCCACATTTTGTTGCCGTTTAAGATGAATCGGTCGCCTTCTTTACGGGCATGTAGCTTCATCGAAACCACGTCAGAACCAGCGTTTGGCTCACTCATGGCCAGCGCGCCAATATGCTCACCGCTCACCAGTTTTGGCAGGTACTTGGCTTTTTGCGCTGAATTACCGTTACGGTTGATTTGATTGACACACAGGTTTGAGTGGGCGCCGTAACTTAGGCCGATAGAAGCTGATGCGCGGGAGATTTCTTCCATTGCGACGACGTGGGCTAGGTAGCCCATGTTCGCGCCGCCGAACTCTTCGGGTACCGTTACTCCGAGCAGTCCCATTCCTCCAAGCACAGGCCAAAGTTCATTGGGAAAGGCATTGTCGTGATCCACTTTCGCGGCAATTGGGGCGATTTCATTCGCGGCAAAATCCTGCACTGCATCGCGCAGCATATCGACGTCTTCGCCTAGGCCAAAATTTAGACTTGTGTAGAGAGAGTTCATTGCTTGTGTCCTTTCAGATGTTCTAATTTCAGATTGTTATAGTTTTTATGATTTTTAGGTGCTTGAGTCTTTTAAATCTTGTACTTAAATCCGTAGTCGTTATCGCCATCAAATTGATTTGATTTTGTGTCAACGGGGATTTAGGCTTTTGCCGTTTTGTTATCTTCTAAGGCTAAACGGCACTGCTGCTCGGCGGAATTGAGTTCCATCAATACGACTTTGATGTCGTCCATTTGCTGTTGTAGTGCGGACTTCTTTTCTTCCACTAGCGCCAGCATGGTATTGAGTTGTGAAGTGCTGCTCTTGTCGGCATCGTATAATTCGAACAAACGACGGGTTTCTGCCAAAGAAAAGCCCAAGCGTTTACCGCGAAGAATGAGCTTGAGACGCACCCTGTCTTTGAGGCTATAAATACGGGTTTGGCCGCGGCGTTTAGGTTTAAGCAAACCTTGGTCTTCGTAAAAACGAATACTACGAGTAGTGATATCAAACTCTTTTGAGAGATCACTGATCGAGTAAGTCGTTTGTGGTGTGTTCGTTGCGCTCATTCATGCACCCTAAATAATCAGTTTTAAGCAAGATATATGAAGTTTACGTAAAGGTAAAGATTTTGGCTTTTATTCTGTTGGCAAAAAAGTGTCAATCCCAATTGCCATCAGCCTGTGCAGCGAGATTAAAACGTGTGCTTTAAATTAGTGTTTTCACATAAAACCACAAATATCTTCTGGTTATAGGCTAACGTCTAATAGTGGGCTTTAGACCTCCTTGCTAATAATAGAAGCAGGAAGGGGTAGTTATTGCGGCTGACGATGTGAGTCGCAGTCCTGATTGGAGGACATATGTTGACCGAACAGCAAAATGCATCTGTAGCGCAAGCCACAAATCAAAAACAGAACCAACAAAAACATCAAGCGTTGCACCAAGCATCCTTGCTTAATAAAGCCGAATTCTGGGGAGAAGCGGCGAAAACGCTCGATTGGATTAAACCTGCGCACACTGTGCTCGATGAATCGCAGGCACCGTTTTATCATTGGTTCGCCGATGGTGAGATGAACACTTGTTATAACGCCGTTGACCGCCATGTGTTGGCTGGACGCGGTGACCAAGTGGCTATCCAGTATGTGAGTCCTGTTACTGATACGGAATACGGCATTAGCTACGGGGAGTTACAGGCTCAAGTGAGCCGACTCGCGGGCTTTATGCAATCTATTGGTATAGGGAAGGGCGACCGTGTGGTGATTTATATGCCTATGGTGCCGGAAACCGCCTTCGCTATGCTGGCCTGTGCCCGCATAGGTGCGATTCATTCGGTGGTTTTTGGTGGTTTTGCCGCCAATGAACTCGCGACTCGGATTAACGATGCCAAGCCTAAATTGGTCTTGTCGGCATCTTGCGGCATTGAGCCTTCGGGCGTGATCCCTTACAAACCTCTGTTAGATAAAGCGTTAGCGCAGTCAGTGCATCAGGTTGATCACTGCCTAATTTTGAATCGTAGCCAGTATCAGGCCGATTTACTTGAGGGTCGTGACTTAGATTGGCAAGCCGCATTAGCAACTGCACCTAAGGCCGATTGTGTCGCCCTCAAGGCTACCGATCCCTTGTATGTGCTTTATACCTCAGGCACCACGGGTCAGCCTAAAGGTGTGGTACGCGATAATGGTGGTCATGCCGTGGCTCTGGCTTGGTCGATGCAGCATATTTACGATATTCAAGCGGGTGATGTGTTTTGGGCTGCGTCCGATGTGGGCTGGGTTGTGGGTCATTCTTACATTGTGTACGGACCGCTGCTGGTGGGCGCTACAACCTTAATGTATGAAGGCAAACCTGTGGGAACGCCAGATCCTGGCGCATTTTGGCGCACGATTGCCAAATATAAGGTCAAAAGTTTCTTCACCGCGCCTACGGCTATTCGCGCAATCAAGCGTGAAGATCCTGATGGTGAATATCTACAAGGTGTTGATTTAGCTTGTCTTAAAAATGTTTTTTTGGCGGGGGAACGTTGCGATCCCGATACCTTAGTTTGGGCACACACAAAACTTGCTAAACCTGTTATTGATCACTGGTGGCAAACCGAAACGGGCTGGCCTGTCGCGGCAAACTTGATGGGTACAGCACCGGTTACCATTAAACCGGGTTCGCCAGCTTTACCTGTGCCGGGTTATGCGGTTGAAGTGCTAGACGAATTGGGTGAGCAAGTTGCGCCCAATACTTCGGGAAATGTGGTGATTAAATTGCCTCTACCGCCGGGAACCTTAACGACACTGTGGCAAAATGATCAACGCTATCAAGATAGTTACTTGTCTATGTATCCAGGTTATTACTTAACTGGCGATGCGGGTTATACCGATGAAGACGGCTATCTCTACATTATGAGTCGTATCGATGACATCATAAATGTAGCGGGACACAGGCTATCGACGGGGCGCTTCGAAGAAGTGTTATGTCAACACCCTGATGTGGCCGAAGCCGCGGTAATTGGGGTAGATGATGCGCTTAAGGGCCAAGTTCCCCTCGGATTAGTGGTACTCAAGAAAGGCGTGACGATCAGTGATGAAGAGCTGCATAAACAGTTAATAACCCTGGTACGCCAAGAAATTGGTCCCGTCGCCTCCTTTAGGTTAGTGAGTGCGATTCAAAAATTACCTAAAACGCGCTCAGGTAAAATTTTACGCGGTACTATGCGAAAAATTGCCGATAATCAGCAATATACCGCACCAGCGACCATAGAAGATCCACAGACCTTAGAGCTAGTGCGCACCGCGCTCACTCGCATGGGTTATGCCGATGCCTTAATCTAAGCTTGCGTTTAGTGAATGGGGATTTCATGTAGGAAATTCCCATTCTAAAAATCGCTTGCTGTTGCGAATTGAAACAAATATCCCCGCTCAATTTGAGCAATAGTCCATTATGATTTGCTATTCTTGCCGCGTATTTATTGAATGTTTTTGCTACTCAATTGCATTATTTTGAGTTGTTTATATGCGGGAATTGAGCATTAGCAATTGTTTAATTCATTCAACTAAAATCACCACTAGAAGCAATGTGTATCTATGGATATTTTAGATACACATCACTGACAACTTTGTATTCTCACCGGCTTAGGGACGACCCTAAACATGCCTTAATTTGGTAGGGGACGACCCCTAATTAGGAGTTCACTATGAGTTGGTTCTTATTAGTCCTTGCGGGTTTATTCGAAATTGGTTGGGCCATAGGGCTTAAATATACCGAAGGTTTTACACGTTTGTGGCCAAGTATCTTTACAGTAGCGTCGATGGCAGTGAGTGTGTTGCTACTAGGACTCGCGGTTAAGCAGCTACCTATCGGTACGGCTTACGGCGTGTGGGTCGGTATTGGCGCTATGGGCACCGCAATTGCAGGGATTATCCTGTTAGGAGAAGGAGTTAGCTTACTTAAGATTGCCAGTTTGATACTGATATTACTGGGGGTTTTAGGGCTTAAACTCGCAAACTAAGTTGTCGATAAACGTGCCAATACAAGTATCACTTGGGCTAAGTTCTAACTAACCCGTTTCGCAATACGGGATTGGCAATCTCACTGTAATCGAGATTGCCAATCGTATGCATCGCCTTTTCTCTCTGGTAATTAAGTTACAAAGATCGGTATAATTACCCCTCAAAATTGGTTAGCTCTAACCTCTGTGACCCGTGGGAATTATATAATGCAAAACCACAGCAATCTTAATGATATCGGCGTAATTGGCCTTGGCGTTATGGGTAAAAACCTCGCGCTAAACATCGCGGATAACCAATATCACGTCAGCGCGTTTGACCTCGATCCTGTTAAAGTTAATGGTGTAATACAGCAAGAAAAACAGGAACGTGCTGGACTCGAGTCTCGCATTCTTGGCTGTGCTAATCTTACCGAAATGTTAGCCAGTCTCACAAAACCCCGTATTTTTGTGCTTTCTGTTCCCGCGGGTGCACCCGTCGATGGTGTCTGTAGTGCTTTGATTTCTGCCGGAATTGAGTCCGATGATATTGTGATCGATACTGGTAACAGCCTATGGACTGACACTGTTGAGCGTGAAGCGCGCTACAAAGGTCAGTTTGTATTTTTCAGCTCTGCAGTTTCGGGCGGTGAAGTCGGTGCGCGTTTCGGTCCATCACTTATGCCAAGCGGCGATATCGATGCATGGCATCACGTGGCACCTATTTGGAAAGCGATTGCCGCTAAGGTTGATGCCAAAACTGGGCTACCTATCGAACGCTTCGAGCCGGGTAATCCCGTGACAGAAGGCGAGCCATGCACGACTTATATTGGTCCTGCGGGTTCTGGTCATTATGTGAAGATGGTGCATAACGGTATTGAATACGCTGACATGCAGTTGATTTGCGAAGCCTATCAAATGCTGCATGACGGTTTAGGCATGAGCGCTGCAGAAGTGGGCGATGTGTTTGAACGCTGGAACAAAGGTAGTTTAAACAGCTATTTGATGGGGATCAGTGCCGAAGTCTTAAAACAAGCCGATCCATTAACGGGTAAACCGCTGGTGGAAATGATCTTAGATAAAGCGGGCCAAAAAGGCACAGGTTTGTGGACGGCCGTGAGCAGTTTACAAATTGGTTGCCCTGCACCGACGATTGCTTAAGCTGTGTATGCGCGCGCCGTAAGTACCCAAAAATCCTTACGTCTACAACTTAGCCAGAAATTGGCTGGGCCAAATGCACCTGTTATCGATGACGCACAAAAAGCACTGTTGATCGAAGCCCTTGAAAGCGCGTTATATTGCGCGAAAGTGTGTTGTTACGCCCAAGGCTTCCAGTTGATGGCGATGACGGCTCATGAACAAAAATGGCAGTTAGACTTTGCTGAAATTGCAAAAATTTGGCGTGCGGGTTGTATTATTCGCGCGACTTTCTTGCAATCAATCACTCAAGCCTATGAAGACAAATCTGATCTTAGCAATCTGTTGATGGCGGACAGTTTTGCGTCTGCCTTGTCTGAAAAGCAAGGCCTATGGCGTACCGCAGTCGCGACTGCGGTGATGCAAGGCATTCCAGCACCTTGTATTAGCTCGGCTCTGGCGTATTACGACAGTTACCGCTGCGAAACATTACCGGCAAACTTGCTCCAAGGTCAGCGTGACTTTTTCGGTTCCCATACATTTGAGCGTATCGATACCCCAGCAGGCGAGAAATATCACTTAGATTGGAGCGCCAAAGAGCGTACCTTAGCTAAGGTTTAGTCTAAGGTTCTGCCCGCTAACAAAATGAAAACGCCCTTATCAAGGGGCGTTTTTTTTATGGTCGATGATTTTATAACGGCTTATGACTTTTTGACTTCAATTCATTTTAAGTCACTAAGCTAAATCTTATGCTTGAAGTCCTAAGAATTCAGTTCAGATGAAAAGGCGATCAGCTTTTGCCAGAGTGCTTGGGCGACAGGGCCTAAAGGTGAGTGGGGTTTTCGCATCACATAGTAATCGAGTTGAATGTTGTTTTGCCTTTCACGCAGATCCAGTGCAATCAACGCGCCCTGTTTGAGTGAATCTACAATCATATAGTGCGGCAGCTTGCCCCAGCCCATACCACTTTGAATAAGCATTTTTTTAGTGTAAAAATCATTAACATACCAACGTCGTTGCCCCGCCTGTACCCCAAACTCAATATTCGCAGTGCCTGAGCCCGTATCTTGGATCACGATTTGGTATTCATTAACGAGCTCTCGTGCGTAGGTCAGTGTCGGATGACGCTCAAGCATGCGCGGCGCGGCAACATCGAGAAGGCTACCGGAAAATAAATAGGCTAATTCTAAATGACTCGAGCGTATGGGCTCAATTCCGCCTGCGGAGATGATGATTTCAGCTTTATCTTGATTCAGCGCTTCGAGTGCACCAGTTAAAAACTCTTGTTTGAGAATAATTTGGGTATAGGGAAACTCATTTTGAGTCAGCTCTAAAATCGGCAAAATTCGAGCGAGATTAAAGGAGGCTTCAAAAGCTAAGGTGATGCTTGCTTCGTTACCTTTGGCTAAATGCTTCGCTACTTGCTTCATTTCTTGCGCTTCATTCAGTACCCGCAGGGTATGTTGCAGCAGTTTTCGACCTTGCTCAGTGATGGCGAGTCGATAACCTTCGCGATTAAACAGGATAAGATCGAGTTGGGATTCTAACTGTTTGATACTTTGGCTAATGGCGGGTTGGGTTTTATGTAGCTTGTCACTGGCAGCTTTGAGTGAGCCCGCCTCAGCTACGGTTTTAAACATCAGCAGTTGATCTAAGGTCACAAGGATTGCTCGCAATTTATAAATTATTAGTTTAGGAGATATTAGATTTTATTCCATATTTATTTATCTTTTATCGGCTCATAATCGATTCCATTCTCGTTCGTCGTCTGCGAATTTATGCCCAAGACTGACGGCAAATATCACGTTTAATGGGGTGTGTGCGATGCGATTTTTAAACTTATGTGATACCAAGGTTTTAAGTATCAATGGCTTAGTTGCAGAGGTTGATACACAGAAGTTATTCCTTTGTGCCAATACACTCAATCGCGCCGCTGCAACCGTCACACTGGCGATGAGCATAGTGTTTTTTATCTCGGGATTTGCCAAGTTATTTGGCGTGCCTATGTTCCATGTTCCGTTTACTTTGATGAATCTTCCCACCGGATTTGGCTATTTTATTGGTTTGATGGAAGTGATTGGTGCCCTTGGGTTGTGTCTACGTGACTACCGAGTGCTATCGGCGAGCGGTTTACTGGCGATTATGATGGGGGCGATTTATTTCCACTTTAATTATGAAGCGCCGATTAATGCACTGCCCGCATTGAGTTTATCGGCTGGCCTCTTTCTGGTTATCAAACTGGATGAAATTATTGAGCGTTTAGTGCAATTTCAGCGGCAGTTGGTGCTGAATCGCTCCGCATTTTAAGCGTGCATTGAAGTGTTATGTAGAACCGTGAGTTAAGTGAGAAATGCTGAGTTTAAAGCCAGTAGTACAGATATAAGTTAATCAACACGAGAGGATTATGATGCAAGTTAACGCGAGTCGTATGCCTGTGCTATTTGTGCCCCATGGTGGTGGCCCTATGCCTTTGCTCAATGATGTTAATCATAGGGAGTTGCGTGCATTTTTAACTTCAGTAACAGCGCCAATGCCAACTCCGAAGGCGATTGTGTTGATCACTGCCCATTGGGAAGAATCTGTGGTGACTTTGTCGAGTAGCCCAAAGCCAAGTATTTTGTATGATTACTATGGATTTCCACCTGAGGCTTATCAGCTGACATATCCTGCACCCGGTGAGCCAGAATTAGCCGCACAGATTGCGAATATGCTATCGGATAAGGGCATCGCCGCCCGCTTAGATAGCGAACGCGCATTTGATCACGGTACTTTTGTACCACTTAAGTTGATGTATCCTGAGGCGAATATTCCCGTGGTGCAGATGTCGTTAGTCCACAGCCTCGATCCTAAAATCCATATAGCGATTGGGGAGGCTTTAGCGCCGCTGCGGGACCAAGGGGTGTTGATCGTGGGGTCTGGCATGTCGTTTCACAATATGCGGGCATTTTTCTCAAGCGATCTCACAGTGCAAAGCCGCAGTGCAGAATTTGATTATTGGTTGACGCAAACTTTAACGGCAAGTGTTAGTTTTGCCGAGGTAAAAACAGCGTTAATTCATTGGCAATCAGCCCCTGAAGCGCGTTTTAGTCATCCGCGGGAAGAACATTTATTACCGCTACATGTGTGTTTTGGTGCAGGCCATAATGGTTCATCCCATGCCGAACGCAACTTTAATGGTATTTTGTTAAACACGCTGATCTCTGGTTATATCTGGCAATAAATGGGGGGAGGATTGCCCTCGTCGATAATAAGCCAAATTGAAGTCGTGCAGCTGCCAATAAAAAAGGTTCGTATCTATCGAAGATATGAACCTTTTTTATTCAGGATCGTTTGTCCTAGCTTAATGGTTTTACTCTCATGCGGTAAAAACTAAACCCACGCTAAACAAGGTACTGAAAATCATGGTTAACTTAGCTGTACGGCCGAGTAACGGATTTAAGGCTTCACCAGAAACCGCATAAAAATCGCTACTGAGTTTGCGGGCAATAAGCAGAGATAATCCCGCAAGTAGTACTGGTAAGCCGGGTAAAATACCGAATAAAAAGCCAGCGATGACTAAGCCAAAGGGCAAATAGATTAAGGCTTGATAAAGCACTTTTGCCTGAGCTTCGCCAATACGTACCGCTAGAGTATGTTTGCCCGCTTGGGTGTCGGTACGGATGTCGCGAGTGTTATTCACCAACATAATCGCAGCGTTAAATAAGCCAATCGCACAACCTAATAACCAAGCATTAATAGTCGTATCGCCTGCCTGCAGATAATAACTGCCCACCACTGCAACTAAGCCAAAAAAGACAAATGCCGCTACTTCACCGAGCCCATGGGAGGCGAGGGGATAGGGGCCACCACTGTAGCCAAGAGCACCTAAAATAGCTGCTGCGGCGAGAATGGCGATGGGCCAGCCTCCGTGCCAAATCAGATATGATCCCACGGCAAGCGCCATTAAGAGACAAAATATCATGGCATTGCGAACGCTTGTTGGTGAAATTAAACCACTTTGAGTCACGCGAACGGGCCCTAAGCGCTCGTCTGTATCTATGCCGTTTTTAAAATCAAAATAGTCGTTAGCGAGGTTGACGGCGATTTGTAATAAGACAGCACACAACATTGAAGTGGCAGCGATTAACCAGCTGTAACTCTCAAGATGCAGGGCGAGAATGTTGCCTATCAGTAGGGGACCTATGGCCGCGGGTAGCGTACGGGGTCTTATTGCTAAAATCCAAGGATTCATGGCGTCCAGTCGTTATTGGTAAATGGGAATGGTACCGAGCAAGGGCTCAATTAGCGCATAGCATAACAAGATTTAACACGAAAGTGAGCACTATCTAATAAACGCATTTAACAGAGTTTGAATTGGCGCACATATGTTCACTGATGCAGGATGAGATTTGTCGTTAAGTTCAAAGAAAATCAAAAAAGTCTGTGTTTCCATAGTTAATGTTGATGGAGGCTTTGTGCTGTCCATGACATAGGCGTAACGCTAAATACTCTGTTTAGTAGATAGCATAGGCGGTTGTTACCCTATGCTCGTTATTTTTTGCCGCTACAACAATGCCGATAAGGACATATTTGGATGCGTTTTGACAATAAGGTGGCATTAGTCACTGGGGCTGCGGCTGGGTTAGGTCGAGCGTATGCCATCATGTTGGCTGAACGGGGGGCAAAAGTGATACTCGTCGACCAGCCGTTATCGTCTTATGAGTCAATTTCCACCGACGGCGCTCAGACGAGCCAAGCTAACTTAGAATTAATGCAGACCTATTGCAGCATTATTAAACTCGGTGGAGATTGCATTTATTTTGTGCTTGATGTGAGTAAGCGAAATGAAGTGAATAGCATGATTGAAGAGGTGATCCTACGCTGGCATCGCATTGATATCTTGATTAATAACGCGGGCGTTTATGGTGCTTGTCCCTTTGAGCACATTAAACTTGAGCAGTGGCAACGGCAATTGGATGTCGATCTCAATGGCAGCTTTTATCTCACTCAAGCTGTTTGGCCTTATATGCAACAACAGCATTTTGGCCGGATAATGATGACAACGGGAGCCTCGGCCTTGTTCGGTGACTTGCACCAAGTTGGTTTTAGTGCAAGCAAGATGGCGCTGGTCGGCATGGTGAATAGCTTATCATTAGAAGGTGAAATTCATAATATTCGAGTCAATAGTTTATGCCCTCAGGCCGTAACCGCGATGACGGCCAAACATTTAGCGAGTGCGATTCAGCCGCTATTTTCCTTTGAATCATTAACTGCTACTACGGCTTTCTTGGTGAGTGAACAGGCGCCAAATGGTCAACATCTACTCGCCGGAGCGGGCAGTGTTAGTCACGGCATGTTTGTCGAGTTTCAGCCTATGTATTTTAATGAAGGTCTTTTTACGCCAGATAACCTCGCGCAGCAGTGGCCACAGTTACACCAATCCTTCCCCGTGACTTTGCACTCCAGTGGAGAGGATAAAGTGTTGTCTTGGTCTAAGTTAAGTGCGCTAGAACATCACATTAAAATCGATTGATTCATCATGCTTGTATTTGAACTAAGCCTGCATCTATAGCGATTTAAATGCAGTAAATGGCCGTAGATGCTAACCACAATAAACAACATAGATAATCCAGCGTGCCTCGTTTAATTCCTCACCGTTGGAGTGATGATTTGATTGTGAATAATCGATAGAAGACTGGTCAGCTTAAGGCTAACTGAGTTACCCTTTAAGATTAATTGCTAATTACGCAGTAGGATCCCATGAGTCAGGTATTAGACGATCTTTTATCATTACTTTCCCTTGAGCAAATTGAAATTGGCCTCTTTCGTGGTCAAAGTCAAGATCTGGGTTTTGGGCATGTGTTTGGTGGTCAAGTGATGGGCCAAGCACTGAGCGCCGCAAAACAGACAGTAGCTGCTGAGCGTAAGATCCATTCATTACACTCCTACTTTTTACGTGCAGGTGACGAGAAGTTGCCGATTGTTTATGAAGTAGAAAATATGCGTGATGGCGGTAGTTTTAGCGCTCGTCGGGTTAGTGCTATTCAAAAAGGTCGCCCTATTTTTCATATGACCTGCTCTTTCCAAGAACCTGAGGAAGGCTTTAGTCATCAAGCCGCTATGCCGCAAGTGCCCGGACCTGAAGGTTTGTTGAATCAGCAGGAATTGGCGCTGACGATGCGGGATAAAGTACCGCCGAGCATACTTGAAAAGTTTATGGCCGATGCGCCAATTGAGATGCGATTGGTCAATCCACTGCACCCTTTTGCGCCTAAAGAAACCGAGCCGTACCGTTATGTTTGGATGAGGGCTAATGGTCCTATGCCAAATGATGCCCATATCCATGAATATTTACTCGCCTATGCCTCAGACTTTAACTTTTTAGTCACGGCAGCTCAGCCCCACGGTGTATCCTTCTTAAGTCCTGGGGTACGAATGGCGACGATCGACCATGCGATGTGGTTCCACCGTCCGATTAATATGGGAGAGTGGTTGCTTTACAGTATCGATAGCCCTAATGCTAGCGGTGGCAGAGGTTACGTCAGAGGGCAGTTTTTCAATCAACAAGGCGAGTTAGTGGCTTCTTCTACCCAAGAAGGCCTGATACGCATGGTAAAAGGACGTTAGTATGTATCTGAAAATAAAATCGTTTATATTGTTCTCTCTCATGGCTGTCTTGCTCAATGGCTGCGTGACTGTAACACCTGATCAACCGATTATCATCAATGGCGCAGCTGGCTATCTAGAGAAGATCCCATTACCTCAAGGCTGCCAAATCATTATTGCCATTATTGATTTGAATACTCCAGGTGTCATCGTCGCACAAAAAACCTTCAATATCGCCAGAGCACCTGTGCCATTTAAATTTACATTGCCCGCTAAATCGATCGATAAAAGTATCCAATATGGCGTAGTGGCGATGATTAAGTTTCAAGACCAAGTGATCTTCCAAACCTATGACAGGTTCCCAGTTATCAATAATGATAAGTTCACGACAGAAGTGTTAATGAAGGCGGTGATGGCTAATTAACCACTGGCCACAACTGCAATAATATTGTTCTTATATTGATGAAGATTTAGCCCTTTCAATTCTATATTGAAAGGGCTTTTTTGTGGTCAATAATCCGCTTGCTATGCTGTAAATGTGAGATTAAGTATTAACTTGCTCTATACAGGATTAAGAATATTAATGCATAAGTTAGTTAATTTTTATAAGGGGTATCATTTTGTAAAATATCATACAAATACAATATGTATATATTTTGTTAAATTAATGATGTGATTTTTGTTGTTTATTGTTTAGTAAAAGATCTTTTGCGTTTATTTTGTAACTAATGATATTTATAAAAAAGAATATTTATTTACGGGTATTCATTCTGTTTAACCTAAGAGTATTTTTGAGCTGACACTTAAAGGTTAAATTTAAATATATGATTTAATGTTTATTATTTGTTTTTATCGATTTTTATACTACGACTTATCGTTGGGACATAAAACAGTCTGATAAAGGTTATATGGATTTATTTTAACAAGGTATGAGCTTGTTCATCATTTACTGAATTACGCTCTGTTAATTTGCTGTTTTAATTTGTATCATCGCGTGTTACAAATTGTCGCGATAAAACTCAGTGATCATCATCACAGTAAATTGAATGGTTATTCATAAAAAATGTCAGTTACGGGTGATGTTTTTGGTTGCCGCAGCGTTTTCATGCCACCCAAACCTGAGTTTTATAAATCATACAACTTATAAGAATTAGGGAAGTCACAATGAAAACTAAAATAGCATTAGCAGTGTCTATGGCACTGTTATCGTCGTCGGCAAATGCACAAACCGTATTATCACCTACGGGTGAAACCTTGCAGTTAGATATTCCAAGTGAATTACAAGTCACTTCATTACGCGGTAACGCTGCCGGAGCTGAGGTTAAGTTTGTACCAGAAGCAGATTTAGGTGAGGGTGAATATACTTATATCGTTCGTTTACGCGATAGTTCGGTTGCTAATTACCAAGGAACTATTCCAGGATTGAAAGCGACTAGTTCACAAAGAGTGCAGGTAAACGGTACTTCAAAGGTTGCTGTGAACGGTAAACTTGATGCTTCTAAAGCTGAAGTCAAAAGTTATGTTAGTTATTTGAAAGTAAAACAGAACCGATTTTTAGCTAACGCGAGTGCGGCTATTGGCACCAATCTGCAACCATTAACGACATATCAGTATGCGTTAAACGGTATGGCGGTTCGCATGACTCAAGCTCAAGCGAAGAAAATGGCTGAGTTACCTGAGGTTGCGTTTGTTGAGCGCGAGCGTATGGAGCAAATGGAAACCGATGTCAGTCAAGCGCTTATCGGTTCTCCTAATGTATGGGATGGCAGCGCGACGGGCACGAAAGCCATGGGGGAAGGCGTGATCGTCGGTATTATCGACTCAGGTATTAACTCAGATCATGCTTCTTTCGCTGATGTTGGCCAAGATGGCTATGACCACACAAACCCATTAGGTCAAGGTATCTATATTGGTGATTGTAAAACTGATTTCGCGAGCATGTGTAATGACAAGTTGATTGGAGTTCGCAGTTACTCTGAGATAACAAATAACTACGACGATGCAAAAGTGTTTGGTGACACCCCTCCAGCTAAAAATGGTGAGGATTACGGTGGGCATGGTACTCACGTTGCGAGTACCGCAGCAGGTAACATCCTAGTGAATGTGCCTTATGTGCAAGGTGAAACAGGTAAGTTAGAAAGCGATGGCATTGCGACAGGCCTTGAATTTAAACAAATCTCAGGTGTGGCCCCCCACGCGAACATCATAGCCTATCAAATTTGTAATCCAGGTAATGCGGGCGACACTTATTCAGGGTGTCCAAGTGCACCGATTTTAAAAGCCTTAGATGATGCGATTAAAGATGGCGTCGATGTGCTTAACTTTTCTATCAGTGGCGGTGGAAACCCGTGGAATAGTGCGACGGAACAAGGCTTTTTAGCCGCGCGTAATGCGGGGATTTTTGCTGCAGTGGCTGCGGGTAACACACGTGCCGCGACAAACACGAGCCCTGCGATTAATCAAACACCTTACTCTACGCCTAAAAATGCACCTTGGTATACTTCGGTCGCTAACTCGACTCATAACCGTGACATAGTACGCGCCGTGGAATTTAATGGTAAAAACTATCATTACACTGCTGGTTCTGGTCCGGTTCAAACTGAAGTGCTCAAAGGTGTTCCCCTTTATGCTGGCGCAATCGATGCGACCAATTTTGAAGCCTGTAAACCGTTCCCAGCAGATGCCTTTAAAGACAAGATCGCCGTTTTAAGACGCGGTGTTTGCTCATTCGATATCAAAGTGGCCGCAGCAATGGCCGCTGGCGCTAAGGGTGTGATTGTTTTCAATAGAGATGGTGAAAATAATGCGCGTCTGACTATGTCGGGGCTGGATAAATTGAATATTCCAGCGGTATTTATTGGTGATATTGATGGCTTAGAATTGATTGCTGCTATGGCGGCAAATCCTGCTCTTGAAATCACGCTGTCTCCAACCCCTAAAGTTGCCAGTAAAGAAGCGGATGTTTTATCTGCCAGTTCATTGATTGGACCTAACCTGACTAACGATGTACTTGTACCCTATGTCGCTGCACCGGGCAGTGACATCTACGCTGCTTATTCCGACCAACAGTTTGGCCATGATGAAACAGGTACAGATCCTGCTGATTTCACTTTGATGTCAGGTACTTCAATGGCGAGTCCTCACGTTGCCGGTGCTGGTGCGTTACTTAAATCGCTGCATAAGGATTGGACGCCAGACAACATTCGTTCTGCGCTAATGATGACGTCAACGACAGCCCAAGCCATGAAAAAAGCCGATGGTAAAACCGTTGCTGATCCGTTTGACGTAGGAGCCGGTCGTATTCGTGTTGATTTAGCGGCAAAAACGGGCTTAGTGATGGATGAAAGTGCCTTAAACTACGAGATTGCTAATCCTTCGACAGGTGGCGATCCACGTAAGCTAAACATTCCAAGCATGGCTGATTCACGTTGTATTGATACTTGTACTTGGACACGTATTGTTACTGCAACGGCTGATGGTAGCTGGACTGCAAAAGGCGTTTCCGCAACGGATAAATTCGCGTTAACTGTGACGCCAGAAAGCTTTAATCTCAAAAAAGGTGAAAGCCAAACGATTACAGTGACTGCGGATGTGACTGACGTCGGTGCAAGTTGGGGCTTTGGTAACTTAGTATTAACGTCCGATACTTTCCCAACGGCTAATATGCCGATCGTAGCTAAGATAGCTAAACGCGATTTACCTGCTTTGGTTAATGTTTCAGCCTCACGTGATGCAGATGAACGTAATTTGGCGCACTTGAAAGCGATTGACCTACCGGGTGTTGCGGCGACAGTGACTGCACTTAAATTAAGCGCTACTTATGAATCAAGTGTGAAACAGGATTCAAATACCGATAGTGCATTTGATGATTTGGCCGATGGCGTAAAAGTATTTAGCTTTAATGTTGAAGATAAAGCTTTATATTTCAATGCATCAATCGGTAATACAACCTCTCCTGACTTAGACATGTTTGTGATACTCGATAAGAAAGACGGTAGCAAGCTTTCTATCGCGGCATCTTCTGCGTTTGGCGGTTCAAAGGAAAGTGTATCCATTAAGAACCCAGTGAAGGGTGAGTATATTGTCGTTGTACAAAACTATCAGGCATCTGCAGCCGATGCGGATGATGCCTTTAGTTTGAAACAAGTGACGTTATACGATGAAGCGGGTGATAACTTAACAGCAAATCTTACGGGTGATCATAAAGATTTCAATGTCAACTTAGCATGGAAACAAGCGATGCTAGTGGGAGATGCAGGCATAGCTATGCTGACGCTGACCACCACTGATGACAAAGTCGCACCAGTTGAAATTCCGGTCGTATTTGAGCGCGTCAGTGATGACGTATTACCTCCTCTAGGCAGTACTGTTTCTGGTGAATTAACACCTGGCACCGCTAAAGTGATGAAGACGCGTATCGAAGCGAACAAAACGCAAGAAACTCGTGTTTACACCCTAGAGGCGTTATTACCAGAAGGTCACGAAGTGGCTAATATTAGCCATCAAGGTGCGCAAGTGGGCAATAAGATCACTTGGACTATCGAAATGGCCTCTGCTGCTGCGGCATTAGATGTCACGTTTGACTTAGTGCCACGTAAGGCGAGTCAAGGCAACATAGTGGCATTGACCAACAAAGTGAATAACGACTCGGCTGAAATCTTGAAGCAGGAGTATCAATTTGATGTTCCAGAAGTGGCGCCAGTAGCTGTGATTGAAGCTCCTGCCACTGTCCAAGAAGGTAAACCTTTGTTCATCGATGCGAGTAAGTCGTCGGATGCCAACAATGATCCTTTGACCTACAAATGGACTCAGTTAGGGGGCACCAGCTTTAACTTTGACGCTAATGCGGCCAAGCTTAATCTCGTCGCACCAAACGTGAGTGGCTCTGCTCAGACGGTTTCATTCCAACTGACAGTGTCTGATAACCACGGTAATAAAGATTCAAGTGTTGTGTCTGTATCTGTGACTGAAACACCAGCCAAGAAAGATGATGGTGGTGCCTTAGGTTGGTTAAGCTTGTTGTTGCTACCTTTTGCTTTTGGTCGTCGTAAACAAGGCTAAACCCTCAGAGTAAAATCGGAAGGTTTAATGGTAAGAGAGAAGGGCTGATATTGATATCAGCCCTTTTTGCATTTGCTGGTTTGTGTTAGCGATTTGACATTAAAAAATCGACAAAGGCGCGGTCTGCTTGGCTGACGGGACGCTGCTTTTTCCATGCAATATGGAGGTTTAAAAATACCGGTGGATCGAAGGGTTTGGCTAAAATGTCATCTTTTGAGCTTATCGCCATCTCAAGTACACTGGTGATCCCAAATCCTTGGGAAACAATCTGTTTAATCAGATTAATCAAATTGGTCTCGAAGGCAATATTGGGCTTTTTGCCTAATTCTTTGGCTTGAGAGAGTATCCACTCACGGTGGAAATAACCTGTCTTGAACATCACTAATTCATGGCCGAAAAAGTCATGTAGACTCACAGCGCTATGTTCCGCTAAAGGGTGTTCAGCACCCATGGCGATCACCATTTGCTCACGGATCAACAGCTGACTATCAAATTCGGGTTGTAGGTCTTGGGCGGTAATGATCGCAATATCCACTTCTTCCTGTTGCAACATGCGCAGTGCATCCCGCGTCCCGCCTTCAAACAGTGATAGTTTCAACTCGGGGTACTTATGCCGAAAAGCCATTAAGCGCGAGGGGAGATAGAAAGAACCCAGCATGCCCGGCACGGCAATGCGGACCTCTCCCGAGGTGAGATTGGCCATGGCGCGGATTTGCGCTTCGGCCTGCTTAACTTGTTTTAGGATCAAAGTGGCGTGTTGATGCAGGACTATACCTTCGGCCGTGAGTGTGAGCAGTTTATCATTCTTGTTGCTCGTACGATTGACTAAGGTGACGCCGAGTGCGACCTCTAAGCGCTTGATACTTTGACTTAACGCGGGCTGAGCCATATTCAGTTTCTTGGCTGCGGCGGTAAAGCTGCCGGTATTGGCAAGGGCATCTAAATGTTTGAGTTGGCGAATATCCATTAATCGGGCTCGTACTATTTTATCAGTGGCAAGATGTGTACTTTTGGCGCGCTATTTCTATAACAAAAATCAATGATTACGATAGATATTATCTATTATTGTTATGTTATGCCCAGTGATAATCTTTGTCTATCCTATGAGTGATACTTGGTCGAGGCTCCCGTGCAAGCCGTATTAGATACTATGATTGACAATAAACAGCGTGACACCCGATTGATGTGGGCGCTCTGCGTCGCTTCAGTGGTGGTCTATATCAACTTGTATTTAATGCAAGGCATGTTGCCGCTGATTGCGGAACATTTTGCGGTATCAGGCTCTAAAGCGACGTTAATCCTGTCGGTAACCAGTTTTTCCTTAGCCTTTTCATTGCTCTTGTATGCGGTACTGTCAGATCGTATCGGTCGACACACTCCAATCATTGTCAGCTTGTGGTTATTGGCATTGTCTAACTTACTATTAATCTGGGCGCCGGATTTTAATGGATTAGTGCTAGTGCGATTGCTACAAGGTGCATTACTCGCTGCCGTACCTGCGATTGCTATGGCATACTTTAAGGAGCAATTATCACCAAGCACTATGCTGAAAGCCGCAGGTATTTATATTATGGCGAACAGTATTGGCGGGATTGTTGGACGTCTGCTCGGTGGTTTAATGTCGCAGTTTTTATCTTGGCAAGAATCTATGTGGTTGCTGTTTCTAGTAACGTTAGCGGGGGTGGCTTTAGTGAACTATTTACTGCCTTCACTTGCCGATGCGCAGTCGATGTCACCCAGTAACACTGAGCCTTCCTTATCAAAACGCGCCCGTTTAGCGCAAGATCTTCATGGCTTTAGTCATCATCTCACCGATGCGCAAATGCGTTTGGTCTACGCAATTGGCGGCTTGACCTTTATGATGATGGTGAATCAATTTAGTTTTATTCAACTGCATTTGATGGCTCCACCCTATGAATGGAGTCGTTTCCAAGCCACCTTGATTTTCCTGTGTTATTCCAGCGGGACTGTCGCTTCGTATTTTACTGCGAAATGGCTCGCCAAATTTGGTCAACATAAGTTGTATCAGTGGTCTTGGTGCGTGATGTTACTCGGCAGTTTACTGACCCTGTTTGATACGACCTTAACCATTAGCTTAGGTTTTTTAATGACCGCCTGTGGGTTCTTCCTTACCCACAGTTGCTGTAATTCCTTTGTTGCAATGCGGGCCAGTCGTGATCGAGCTAAGGCGACGTCACTCTATTTATGTTGTTATTACTTAGGTGCTGCGATTGGCGGCCCTTATTTGATGATGTTTTGGCATGAGGCGCAGTGGCGCGGTGTGGTGATGGGATCGTTAACCTTATTAGCCTTGATCGCCTTAGCAATCACCCGTTTGCATTACCATCAAACTCATGTCAAACGGGCGTTAGTCTAAAGCTTAAATATGTCCTTTAGTCATCGGAATTAATGTATTGTTTGCGGTCTAAATCGTATTTACGCATTTTGTCGTAGAGGGTTTTGCGGGGCAGTTCTAGCTGCTCCATGGTCTGCTTAATACTGCCCTTGTTGTGGCTAAGTGCTTCTTCAATTAGTACCCGTTCAAAAAACTCTACCCTTTGTAGCAGGGACATACTCGAGTGCAGGCTGGGAGTATTGCCTAATGTGCCAGCAAAGGCGGCTTCTCCGCCCAGCAGCACAAAGCGTTCGGCGAGATTACGTAACTCACGCACATTGCCTGGCCAGTCGTGGGAAGTAAGTATCGCGTTTTGCTCCGCATTTAAGGCGATAAGCGCTTTGTGATAGCGTGCCGATGCGACGCGGGCAAAGTGTAAAAAGAGTAACGGAATATCTTCACGACGATCTCTCAGGGGAGGGATGGGCACAGTCACCAGATTTAAGCGATACAACAAGTCTTGGCGAAATTCCCCGGTGTCACACAGACCTTTTAAATCGACTTTTGTAGCCGCTATCACGCGAATATCTAAGTTGATGCTCTTGTTAGAACCTAAACGTTCAACCTTACGATCTTCAAGCACTCGCAGCAGTTTTACTTGCAGAGACAGTGGCGTACTTTCAATTTCATCTAAAAATAACGTGCCACCATTGGCATATTCAAATTTGCCAATGCGCATCTTATCGACGCCAGTAAAGGCCCCCGCTTCGGCGCCAAAGAGTTCACTTTCAATCAGGTTTTCGGGGATTGCACCACAGTTTATGGCGACAAAGTTGGCTTGGCTGCGGCTGCTGTGGTCGTGTAAATAGCGGGCGACAAGTTCTTTACCTGTACCTGTTTCGCCTTCAATTAACACATCCGCAGGCGTATCTATCACTTGCGTTATGATGTGGCGCATACGGTTGATGCCGACACTGTTGCCCAAAATACGAGGGCCCGGTACGCTTTGGCTTTCGAGATCCTTTTTAAGCTTGCGGTTCTCTAAGGTCAGACTGCGTTTTTCTAAGGCGCGTTTAACCACATCGAGTATATGTTCGTTATTAAAGGGTTTTTCGAGGAAGTCGTAGGCGCCTTGTTTTAACGCATTTACTGCCATGGCAATATCACCAAAACCAGTGAGTAGGACAACGGGGAGATCGGGATCTTGCAGACGGATTTGTTGCATTAAGCTGATGCCGTCTAATTGTGGCATGTTGACATCCGATATCACCATTCCCGCCCAATCTTTATGCAGCAACTTAGCGATACCTTTGGGTTCTGTGGTGGCGAGCGCCTTAATGCCCTCCAGTTCAAATAGTTGCACGAGAACTGTGCCTATGTGCGGCTCATCGTCGATGATGAGAACAGAATAATCTTGAATTGAATTGGGCACACTCATAAAACTAACGTTCCTCGAGCAAGTAAATAGGTAAAATAATCTGGAAAATAGCGCCACCCTCTTCGGCATTGGCAACGTTAATTTGGCCTTGCATGGATTCGATAATACGTTGTGAAATCGATAAGCCTAGCCCCAATCCGTGCCGTTCGTTGGTGGTAAAGTAGGGTTCGAAGATTTTCTCCATTTGGCTTTCACGTACACCCGGGCCTGAATCTTGGATGCTGATGCAAAACTTATCTTCACTGGTCACGCGGATAACCAATTGGCGTTTAACCGATTGTTGCATAGCGACAATGGCGTTGCTCATAATGTTGACAAACACTTGTTGTAATCTAACCTTATCGCCCCAAACCTGATAGTTGCCGTTGGGTAATTGCACATCGAGTTCAACACCCTGTTTATCAATTGCAGGTTGAACTATGGTCAGGGCTTGCTTGATACAGCGGCCAATATCGGTTGCGCTATCAGCGCCTTGGCTCTTGCGGGTAAAGCTTTTAAATTGCCCAACAATATCGGCTAATCTATCGGTAAGTTCAATAATAATCTTGATATTATCCAGTGCCTTATCTTGCATATCACGTGCGAGAAAAGTTTGGGTATTTTGGGCATAGCTGCGAAGTGCCGCGAGTGGTTGATTGAGTTCATGGTTAATACTGGCGGATAAACTGCCGATCACTGTCAGTTTTGCCGCTTGGATCAGCTCGTCTTGAGTATCTTTGAGCTGATTGTTGGCTTGCTGTAAGTCCTGAGTGCGTTCTTCAACTCGCTGTTCTAACAGGCTTTGCGCTAGTTGCATTCGGTGTAGATTGCGACGGCGCTCGGCGTTAAATAGGATGCTGAGTGCCAGCAAAAGATAAATACTAGCTGACAGTAACATCAGCGCGGGCAAAGAGGTCAGTAAAGGTTTGATTGGCGCTAAGATGTGTACTCGCCAGCCTGCCTTAGCCATTGATTGGTGGATGTCCATGTATTGTTCATGGTCTGTACCCGTTTGCAGTTGGTATAGCATAGCTTGACTACCACTTTCATAGGGCGGCTTCATCAACAACTCTCCTATGGGACGTTCTGCATAGCGTTTTGAGGCATTAAGGGCATATTGCTTGGCTTGGGTAAGCGGGGTTAGTGATTTTAACCGCCATTCATCGATACTGGAAATAAAGACGATATCTTCAGGATCACTGATAAGGAACTGATACTGACCCGCAATCGCGATACTGGTACTTTGTTGCTCTATGTCGGCAATATTAACTTTGACTATGATGGCTCCAAGTATGCCTTTACCACCTTGTTGATAAATAGGGTAAGAGAAATAAAATCCGCGCTTATCTGAGCTGGTACCCACTGCATAATAACGGCCTAGATTGCCCGAGATAGCATCTGTGTAATAGGGTCTAAAGGAGTAGTCCTTGCCAATAAAGGAAAAACTTTGTTGCCAGTTACTGGCGGCAATGGCGATACCTAAGGCATCAATCAGATAGATATCGGATGCTTCGGTGACATGCTGAATTTCTTCGAGATATAAATTAAGCTCTTGGACTTTATCAGGATTCTGCTGGTCGTTCAGGACATTGGCGAGCATTGGGTTAGTCGAGAGCACGTGGGGAATACTTTCGTAGCGCGATAGTGCACCATCGAGAAAACTGACTAATTCCTTTAGTTGTTTCTCCGATTGCTTTTGGATCTCGATTTTACCTTGATGCAAATGCACCCAGTAGGTCAGTTTGAGGGTTGCAAATAGGCCTGCAAGTAACACAACGGTCAGAAAGAGGCGTTTCTTGGCCTTAGGCGTCATGGGCAACATGGTGGTTATCCTGATAAAGCAACGGGATCAATAACTGATACTGCGCATAATAAAACAAAGCGAGCCTGACTAGGCTCGCTTAAAATCTATCTGTAATCAAGGGGTAATCTCACAACCTTGAATTGCAGACTAATATCCACGCATCGAATCCAACCATTCAGGTAAGAAGAGTGAAATCTGTGGTACATAAGTAATCAGGGCTAAGAAGGCTAGCATCACGAGTAACCAAGGCAGAACCGACTGAATCACCCAACCAATACTGCGCCCCGTGATCCCCGCGGTGACAAAGAGATTGAGTCCCACCGGCGGCGTTAGCATACCGATCTCCATGTTCACGACCATTATGATACCTAAGTGGATAGGATCTATGCCTAATTGCGTTGCAATAGGGAACAGAATTGGCGCCATAATGAGTACAATTGCCGATGGCTCCATAAAGTTACCGGCAGCAAGCAACAGTAAGTTAACGATGATCAGGAATCCCCAGGCGGGTAAACCCATGCTAACAATATACTCAGCAATAATGTGAGGGATACGTTCTGTGGTTAATACATGCGCAAATAGCATAGCGTTAGCTATGATAAACAGCAGCATGATACTGACCTTGGCACCATCGCGCACAACATGACGTATGTCTTTGTCGATAGGCGTTTTAATCAGTCCTAAGAACATATGGCCTAAGTTACGCACAGTTGCTTTGGCTAAGTTTTCACCTTGATTACGCCATACCACGTCTTTTAATGGCCCGATATCACGGTAGCCAAATACCGCAATAAGGTAAGCATATACACAAGCCACAGCTGATGCTTCGGTTGGGCTAGCGACGCCACCATAGATAGAGCCTAATACGATAAAGATGAGTGCTAATCCACCCATTGCCTTGGCACTTGAAATCCCCAGTTGTTTAACGCCAGGGAAAGGACGTGAGGGCAAGTTTTTAAAGCGGGCAACGATATAAATGACGATCATCAATATAAATCCCATCATTAAACCTGGGATTAAGCCTGCCATAAACATTTTTGCAGCCGACACTTCAGTTGCTGCGGCATACACTAACATGACGATTGAAGGTGGGATCAAAATCCCGAGAGTGCCAGAGGTCGTGATCACGCCTGCAGCAAATTTTTCGGGATAACCTGCTTTTACCATGCCGACTATGACGATAGAACCAATTGCCGCAACAGTCGCAGGAGATGATCCAGAAACCGCAGCAAACAGCATACACGCCATAACGGATGCCATTGCTAATCCACCACGGACATGTCCAATACTGTCCATGGCAAAATCGATAATCCGTCTAGCAACACCACCCGTTGATAGGAAGGCGGATGACAGAATAAAGAAGGGGATAGCGAGTAAAGTGTAATGCTCTGATGAAGACTCATACAGCTTGAGTGCAACTGAAGCTAAGGAGTCATTCGAGAACAATAAAATCGTCAGCATGCTGGAAAAACCTAATGCGATAGCGATAGGCATACCGAGAAACATACATACGAATAGGGCGGTAAATAGGGTTGCAATAGCCATTATTTAGCCTCCTTTTGGTCAGAGACTGGATCTACTTTAGCGTTTTTAGCGTTCTCATCGATTAAATGCATACTTTCTTTCGCTTCATCGGCAAATTGGAAGCCTGAGACTTGGTCACGCAGAATGGCGATAAAGAGTTCGACGAAACGCCAAGTCAACATAAAAAAGCCAATAATTAAAATACTTTGAGATAACCAAATCGGTATTGCGCCATCTTCAATATCGATTTTTAAAGTGTTCCAAGCAAAATCTGGATCAAGGCTTTTTAATATAAATTGTGGGAAATGTATGTCTTCCATAGGCAAACCGATTTGATACATTTGGCTTAAGTAATCCCAACTGCCTTTTAAAAAGAGTCCGCAATAGACGATACAAACAAAGGCGGTAATAAGAGATACTATCTTTTTAGCCTTTGGCGCTAAATTTTTAACAAACGCATCGACACCAATATGGGCACCGACTTTAACCCCATAGGACATACCAAATAACACAAACCAACCGCAAAAGGTTAATGTAAGTTCTTGGATCCAAAGAAAACCCGTGTTGAAGAAGAAGCGAGCGACGACTTCTGAAAACACTAGCAGCGTCATCAGAGTGATCAATAAATTGAGCACACCTTCTTCAATATAACCAAATATTCGCGATATCACAGCCATAATCCCCTCGCTGAAATGGCCGCCTAACCTCGGTTGAGCTTAAGCGGCTATTATCATTATTATTTATTTGCAGCTACAGCAGCATCAATCACATCTTTACCGATTTGATCTTCAAACTTAGCCCAAACAGGTTTCATTACCTCAACCCATTTTTGACGTTCAGCAGGAGACAGAGTCACTAACTGTGAACGTTTAGAATCAAGGATTAACTGTTTGTCTTCATTGTCTTTTTCAGCAGCAATCTTGTTACCTAACGCGATAGATTCGTCTAAAGCTTCTTTGATGATCTTACGTTTGTCAGCAGGTAGACCTTTCCAGAAAGTGTCAGAGGTCACGACCATATAGTCGAGAACACCGTGATTACTTTCAGTGATTTGGCTTTGCACTTCATAGAACTTTTGTGAATAAGTATTTGACCAAGTGTTTTCTTGACCATCGATAGCGCGGGTTTGAAGTAGGGTAAATACTTCAGAGAAAGGTTTTTTCACAGGGATTGCACCAACAGCATCAAACTGGGCTGCTAGAACATCAGATGCCATAACGCGGAATTTTAAGCCTTTTGCATCAGCAGGATTTTTAAGTGGTGTGTTAGATGAGAACTGTTTCATACCATTGTGTAAATAACCCAGACCGACAATCCCTTTACGGCTCATGGAGTTCAGTAATGTTTGACCAGCTTCACCTTGTTGGAAACGGTTCACGGCATCCATATCATTGAATAGGAAAGGTAAATCGAATATTTGTAGACGTTTAGTGTAGCGCTCAAACTTTGAGAGTGAAGGCGCGACAAATTGTACGTCGTTTAACAGCAGTGCCGCTAGTTCGTTGTTATCCCCAAATAACTGTGAGCTAGGAAATACACTGACTTTGTATTCACCTGGTAAACGTTGTTCAACGAGTTCTTTAAATTTAAGTGCCATTTGGCCTTTAGGTGTGTTTTCTGCCACTACGTGTGAAAACTTAATTTCAATCGGTTCTGCAAATACGTTAAAACTGGTCGCAAATACGGAGGCAACAGCGAGCATTTTGACTAAGGTTTTGAGTGGACGGGTCAATCCAGTTTGTTGATTCAATATCATCTTGAGTTCCTTTTTCTGTTGTTAGGATTTGTCCTCAGTCTTGGTTAGTTTGTTACCAAGTTTGAGTAGGAATACAGCCTTGATTTCCCTGAGGTCTGTCTTACTAAAGGCAAATACCACGCCAACTTACACTGGCTTCTGTAAGTGTTTGGTTACTAAAGTGTAGTTCATTTGATGTTTGTCACGCTTTTAGTTTGGTGGGTGAGATCTCGCTCACAGTGATTTTGTGTTTGGGTGGAAACCCACCCATAGTGAAGATCGGCCCCAAATTGACGGCTCTTGTCGTTGCAGATAAATTAAACAAACTTAGTTATTTTGAGATCAAAAAAAACCGTAAAAGTATGCGATATAACGACAAATACAAATATTGTGGTGAGCTGCTTTAGGAGAAGAAGTGTAGGTGAGATGTGAAGTCTAGGGAGGTTAAGTCGATAGCTATCGTAGTCAATTAAGACACAATTCATTTGATGCTGTTAGTCATCCTCTAAAAGAATACGTTTAAGGATAGCATCGCTAGGTAACAAGGCTAAATGGCCTTGTTCATCAAAGTACCAACCGGTAATAAAGCCTTTTTGGCGCATGCTGACGAGATTATGCATGACTTCCCGCGCTTCTTTTAGAGCCGTTTGCTCATCGCAGGCGTGGGTATGCTTTAAATAAGTGGCGATATTGGCAAGAGAAGCGGATTGACTGACACTGGCCATAATGTTGATCTCCAAAAATGCTAAAGCAGAATGAAATCAGGCTGAGTGTCGATAGTCTTAGTATTTAACGAAATATAAAATGCCGAACAGCATAATTTATCACTCGCTGATTGAGATCAAGCATAGTTGAGTAAGCGCGTGGGTAAAGTTTATTGGGGGATAAATATGGTGGTCGCTACTGGGCTCGAACCAGTGACCCCCTCCTTGTAAGGGAGGTGCTCTCCCAGCTGAGCTAAGCGACCTGGGATATAACATGTGTGTTGCAGAATATGGTGGTCGCTACTGGGCTCGAACCAGTGACCCCCTCCTTGTAAGGGAGGTGCTCTCCCAGCTGAGCTAAGCGACCTGGGCATTCTTAAATTACACATTTTTTAAGTCATTCTTCACTAAATAATGGTGGTCGCTACTGGGCTCGAACCAGTGACCCCCTCCTTGTAAGGGAGGTGCTCTCCCAGCTGAGCTAAGCGACCTGGGAATGACTTTTACACATTAATACATTAAGTTATATGGTGGTCGCTACTGGGCTCGAACCAGTGACCCCCTCCTTGTAAGGGAGGTGCTCTCCCAGCTGAGCTAAGCGACCTGGGATACAACATTTTGTATGCCATAATTTCTTTGTAGAAAATATGGTGGTCGATACTGGGCTCGAACCAGTGACCCCCTCCTTGTAAGGGAGGTGCTCTCCCAGCTGAGCTAATCGACCTCGCTGTGTGGAGCCGTATTATAGGGAGGTTCGATCTAGTGTCAACGCTTTTTAGTGAAAAAAGCATTGGTCGCGCTATTTTTGTCCACATTGGCTTAATGCTAATCACGCCGCCGATCAAAGTGTTATTTAATTCGCCAGTCAATGGTACGTAATTCGGACGCTCGCGATTAAATATGGGTTGAACTCATTCCATTCACCGGACTTTTTTGTGGTAAAAGTGCTGAGGAAGTGAGTGATTTTTAAAAATTAGTGCATTAATGGCATGAGTGCATTAATGGTATGAGTGCATTGATAGTGTATAGATGCGCGTGTTCGATGGCGCAGATATTTATAGTCGAAGGAATATAGGTGTAGAGATTTAGGGGTTGAAATATAAAGCCTGAAAAATCATCTCAAGTGTTAGCATTTATCAATGGTGGTGATCGCAATAGTGCCACCTTTATATATCGCTTTATATTGGCTTCCCTATAAAAGGGAGGGATTCGCGACACGATTTAACCAGATAAGTGATACTGTGAAGCTTGTCCCATTTGCAGCGCCTGCTTTGACTGTTAGAATAAGCCCACTTTTTTATCGTGATTGTCTTTATCTAGACGACTTTATATAGGTTAGTGTCCCATTATGACAACTAAGACGCGTTTTGCCCCTAGTCCTACCGGTTTCTTGCATGTTGGTGGTGCCCGTACTGCACTTTATTCTTGGTTACAAGCCCGTGCCAATAACGGTGAGTTTGTATTACGTATTGAAGACACTGATATTGAGCGTTCGACTCAAGCCGCTTGCGATGCGATTTTAGAAGGCATGAACTGGCTAGGTTTGACATGGGACGAGGGCCCATATTACCAAACCAAGCGTTTTGACCGTTATAACGAAATCATTGCTCAAATGTTAGAAAAGGGCACAGCGTATAAATGTTACTGTTCACGTGAGCGAATCGATGCCTTAAGAGAATCACAGGCCGCTAACGGTGAAGCACAAAAGTACGATGGTTGCTGTCGCGACTTACCCGCTCGCGAGACTGATGAACCATTTGTAGTGCGTTTTAAAAATCCAATCGGTGGTTCAGTGGTATTTGATGATCATGTTCGTGGTCGGATTGAATTTTCTAACGATGCATTAGATGACTTGATCATCGCCCGTACCGACGGCGTGCCAACTTATAACTTCTGTGTGGTGGTTGACGATTGGGATATGGGGATCACTTGTGTGGTGCGTGGTGAAGACCATATCAACAATACCCCGCGTCAAATCAACATTCTTAAAGCATTAGGGGCGCCGATCCCAGAATATGCACACGTATCTATGATTCTAGGTGATGACGGCGCTAAGTTGTCTAAGCGCCATGGCGCTGTTAGCGTAATGCAGTACCGTGACGATGGCTATTTACCAGAAGCACTGCTGAACTATTTAGTGCGTTTAGGTTGGTCACATGGCGATCAAGAGATTTTCTCATTAGAAGAAATGAAGCAATTCTTTAAGTTGAGTGACATCAACAAAGCTGCTTCTGCTTTTAATACCGATAAACTGGTGTGGTTGAACCAACATTATATAAAGAGCCTAGATCCAGAATATGTGGCAACACACTTACAATGGCACATGGACGATCAAAAAATTGATCTGTCAAATGGCCCAGCATTAGCTGAAGTGGTCACTGCATTAGCTGAGCGCGCTAAGACTCTAAAAGAGTTAGCTGCATCTAGCCGCTATTTCTATGAAGACTTTGCTGAGTTTGATGAAGCACAGGCGAAAAAGCATTTACGCGGTGTTGCGTTAGAGCCATTGCAACTGGTGCAACAGAAATTATCGGCATTAACTGAGTGGACAGCTGAAGCTATTCATCAGGCAATTGAAGATACAGCGACTGAATTAGATGTGGGTATGGGTAAGGTCGGTATGCCTTTACGTGTTGCAGTAACAGGGGCAGGGCAGTCTCCAGGCTTAGATATCACACTATTTTTAATTGGAAGAAGCCGTTCTGAGCAAAGAATATCCAAAGCGATTGAATTTGTAGCAGATAGAATAAATTCCTAAAAAAACGAGTTGACACTTTTAGGTGCGCTGCATAGAATGCGCCACGCAGTTGAGACACAGTCGAGCAAATGCTTGCAGTGCACTTAAATGTAGTTCGATAGGTTTGGGGTTATAGCTCAGCTGGGAGAGCGCTTGCATGGCATGCAAGAGGTCCACGGTTCGATCCCGTGTAGCTCCACCAAACTTACCGTAGATGTTAAACGGGAACCTTTTCTAGTGAAAAGTTCAAATTAATATGTCCAGGGTCCCCTTCGTCTAGAGGCCTAGGACACCGCCCTTTCACGGCGGTAACAGGGGTTCGAATCCCCTAGGGGATACCAAATATTGGTTCCTAGCAAATAACTAACGTGTTGTTTGGTAAGAACAAAATCTAAATTTCTGCTGATACATATACTGCTAAAGTTAGCTGTGTTGACAAAAATTTGGGGCTATAGCTCAGCTGGGAGAGCGCTTGCATGGCATGCAAGAGGTCCACGGTTCGATCCCGTGTAGCTCCACCAATTTACTGCCTTATTAAGCAGAAACGAAAGTTTAAATTAATACACCCAAGGCACACTTCGCTACTTAGAAGAGTGCCTATGAGACCGTAGATGTTAAACGGGAACCTTAAGTTCAAATTAATATGTCCGGGTCCCCTTCGTCTAGAGGCCTAGGACACCGCCCTTTCACGGCGGTAACAGGGGTTCGAATCCCCTAGGGGATACCACATTTTGGTTCCTAGCAAATAACTAACGTGTTGTTTGGTAA